>Ga0102590_1000290_pt1 | contig 125792 bp, 139 predicted proteins | sample AraplaMF_Col_mMF_FD_76859 | JGI IMG/M metagenome (GOLD analysis project Ga0102590, IMG submission 76859) | Arabidopsis root microbial communities from the University of North Carolina, USA - plate scrape MF_Col_mMF | ecosystem: Host-associated > Plants > Roots > Endosphere | place: USA... | reverse complement strand
AGCGATACCGTGGCGGCAAAAGCCGCAAAACAAACCCGACTGCTACGCATGAGCCCCCTCGAAGCGAATCAATTCGTCATCAAAACACGACGCATCCTAACGTCGCACAACCCACACAGCGCAACCACTTTTTGACGCCAACAACAAAAATATGAGAACAAGACACATATATTAGAGATCGCTCGCGCAAGTATCGTGGTAAAGCGTCAGGCCGACGGCACGCCGCCTGTAATTCGACGGGTAGATGGTTCCGCGCGCCGAAATCCTCTGCGTGCCCTCATCCTCGAGGCTACGGCCGGCGCGGTGCAATTCAAGGCTATAATTGCGAAGCCTTGGCGGCTGGGATTGCCAGGCGACGCGGCGGGGCGGGCAGCATCTGCCCTCGCTCCTATTGCCCCCAAGGCGGCAGCACTTTCGCAGCAAGCCGCGCAGTCAGTTCGCGGAAGATAGCTTGGCGGAGGAGCAGGTTCTTGCCGCATGGATGCGTGTGCGGTTTTGCACACACTCACGGCATAAACCGCACTGCACGTCGCCAGTAAAGATGACCGATAATCTTGCATTATCGGACATATTTGACAGAGCCAGGGAATTACGGTAGAAATCTTATAAAAGGTAGACTTCTGGAGATTCTCGTGTCGCTGAATATCAAAAATCCGGCTACGGTAGCGCTGATCGATGAGCTCGCGCGGCGCCAAGGGATCAGCAAGACGGCGGCAATCCATCAAGCGCTCGCGGAGCGGCTGCACCGAATGGGTCACGCCGTCGCTTCCCAGGAGCGCATGCTCAGCGAACTTCAAGCCATCCGGAAAAGGGTAGCGCGCCTTCCCGAGCTCGAAAGTCGAACGGACGAGGATATCGTCGGCTTCGATGAGCACGGAATTCCGAACTGATGGTCATCGATACATCCGCGATTGTAGCGATCCTGCGCGGCGAGCCACAGGCGGAGCGGCTAGAAAAATCCATCGTCACCGACCCAGTTCGACTCGTGCCGGCGACATGCGTGCTCGAAGCCCGTATGGTCATGGTCAGTCGGCGTGGCGAACATGCGCTGGCCGAGGTCGATCTTTGGCTTTCAAAAATCGAAGCCGAGATCATTCCGGTCGACGCTGACCTGGTCGACCTGGCGACACAGGCCTGGCTGATCTATGGCAAGGGTCGCCATCCCGCGGGACTGAACTTCGCCGATTGTTTTTCATACGCCTTGGCTAAACGCGCCGATGATGCCCTTTTGTTTATCGGAGAGGATTTTAAACAAACCGATATCGAGGCAGCATGAATAGCCCAGGCGAAATCGTTCTCGAGGAAGATCTATCGCGGGTCGCCCCCTCCCCTGCCCTCAAGCCGGGGTCCAGCCTGTCCGCCCAGCTTCAGGATCTCACCGACCGCGCGCGCGGCTATGTCGAGGCGGCGAGTTCCGCTAATACCCGAAAAGCCTACGCTTCCGACTGGAAGCACTTTTCTGCGTGGTGCCGGCGGTCGGGCTTGTCTCCCCTTCCCCCTCATCCGCAGACGGTCGGCCTCTATATCACTGCCTGCGCCTCGGGTGCAGCCGAACGGGGCGTGAAGGCAAATTCGGTATCGACGATTGAACGCCGCCTCTCCTCGCTCTCCTGGAATTTTTCGCAACGCGGTCTCATACTGGACCGGAAAGATCGGCATATCGCAACCGTGATGGCCGGCATCCGCAACAGCCACGCCAAGCCACCGGTCCAGAAGGAAGCGGTCATGGCTGAAGACATCATCGCCATGGTCGAGACGCTCGATCGCGGCTCTCTGCGCGGCCTGCGGGATCGGGCGATGTTGCTCATCGGCTTTGCTGGAGGTCTTCGGCGCTCCGAGATCGTCGGCCTCGATCTGAAGGCCAACCAGACTGAGGACGGGCGTGGTTGGATCGAGATCCTCGACAAGGGCATGCTTATTGTCCTGCGCGGTAAAACCGGATGGCGGGAGGTCGAGGTCGGTCGCGGTTCGGCCGATGCGACCTGCCCGGTCGCCGCGATCGAGACCTGGATCAAGTTCGCTAAGCTGGCGCATGGTCCCCTTTTCCGCCGGGTGACGGGACAAGGGAAGGCCATCGGGTCCGGGCGGCTGAACGACAAGGAAGTCGCCCGGCTTGTGAAACGGGCCGCCATGGCCGCAGGCGTTCGCGGCGATCTGAGCGAAATCGAACGCGCCTACAAGTTCTTCGGCCATTCCCTTCGTGCGGCCTGGCCTCTTCCGCCGAAGTGGATGAGCGTTACGTTCAAAAACAGCTCGGTCATGCTTCAGCGGAAATGACCCGCAGATATCAACGGCGGCGCGATCGTTTTCGCGTGAATCTGACCAAAGTATCAGGGCGTTAGTCGGCCCCCTCCCCTCCTCGGGAGGGAGAACCGCAAGGGTAGATCTCAAGCGGGGTCTTTCTCACCGCCACACCTGGCGAATTGCGGAATGAACGATTTCGCCTGGTCATGGCGGTGTTACGTTGCGATTTTCTCGCGCACGTCATTGCTGTCGCGAAGCCTCACGATATCACTCAGGGCTTTGTGGCTTTCCATTGCCTGAAGCAGTGAGGGCAAGGTCCTGTTACCCTCGCGAAAGAGATTGATGCAGATTTCGGCGGCGATACGCGCATCGGGGTCACCTTGAGGCAGCGCGTGGTGCGTTCGCCAGGTCCGCAAAGCAGTGTCGAGGACGTTCAATTCTACGGGGCCAAATGTGGTTTCGAAAAATGATGGCATAACAGAAGACCTCTCCAGCGCCGTCCGATGTGGTGGGCGGGCCTAGAAAATCAAGTCTCAAGTAACGGCGAGGTCGCCATCGCCTCGAGTTTTGCCTATCTTGCTAAGTGGTCCTTGTCGCTTCTCTTCGGACGAGCGATCTCGAAATAAGAGATACAAGACCGCACGTCGGATCTCAGGACATTCATGTTGACGTATGGCCCGGCGCCCGAAGACTGAGAGGCAGATCGAACCAACAGTGCCGGCCGCGACCGAGCCCATCAGAATGCCGATCTTGACGTGATCTTGGACAGCAGGATCGTCGAAGGCAAGCAGGCCGATGAACAGGCTCATGGTGAAGCCGATGCCACACAGAAATGCGGTTCCCATCATCTGGCCCCAGCTTGCCTTGGCCGGCAGGTCGGCCAGCCCCAGTTTGACGAGAAGCGCGACCGTTCCGAGAACACCGACCAGTTTGCCAAGAAGCAGGCCGGCCGCAACGCCCATCGTCAGAGGCTCCGCGAAGACATCTGCTGTTACCCCAGCAAAAGAGACACCGGCATTTGCAAAGCCGAAGACCGGTACGATGGCGAAGGCGACCGGCTTGTGAAGCATATGCTCCAGCCGATGGAGTGGAGATTCATCGTGGGCGGCTTCTGGCGTGCCAGGCGTCAGCTTCAGCGGGATCGTCAAGGCCAGCATCACGCCCGCCAGTGTCGCATGAACGCCGGAGGCAAAGACCAGAACCCAGAGAACGGCGCCCAAGACGAGGTAGGGCCAGAGCGCCTTCACCTTCATGCGATTGAAGATGATGAGATTGCCGAGCACGATCGCAGCGCCCGCAAGCGCCATCAGGTTGAGGTCTGCCGTGTAGAACACAGCGATGACGATAACGGCGCCCAGATCGTCGACGATCGCGAGTGCCGCAAGAAAGAGTTTCAACGATGCAGGTACGCGCGATCCGAACAGCGAGATCACACCGAGCGCGAAAGCGATGTCGGTGGCGGTCGGGATCGCCCAACCTCTCAGCGCCGAAGGATCATGGCGGTTGAAGAAGAGGTAGAACAGTGCCGGAAACAGCATGCCGCCGGCCGCGGCAGCTCCCGGGAGGATCCGTCGGCTCCAGGTGGAAAGCTGGCCGTCGAGCATCTCGCGCTTGATTTCGAGGCCGACGAGCAGGAAAAACACCCCCATCAGGGCGTCGTTGATCCAGTGCTGCACGCTGAGCGGACCGATATAGACATGCAATGCATGAAAATAGCCCTCTGCAAACGGCGAGTTGGCCGTCATGATCGCCAACACGGCAACGATCATGAGGATAATTCCGCCCGAGGCCTCGTTGTCGAGGAAGTGGCGGAGGGTAGATTGAATGCGGCCCTTTGGATCTGTCGAAGACATGGGTTCGCGCTCCCTTTGTTGGAAGGTTGATCGAAGTCTCCGTGGATTTCGGGGGGACCCGCGACACCGCAGCACGCGCTGTTGAAGTTAACTTAGACCAGTGCCCCAAAGTTTTCCAGATTTTTTCCTACCGCTGCAAGGCGCCGACCGCCGCGCAGTTGAAGCCGCTACTGCAACGGGCGTGCCGTGGCCAGTCCCGGGAACTGGTCCAGGACCTCTGCAAGTCCAAGATATCCTTACTCAGTCCACACATGTCCGTTTCTCTAACGACAGGGGTGCGATCCGTGAGATGGTCGAAAACGGACCATTGCGAGTTGGTGGTTTCCACAGCCGCGAACCGAGTATCAGCCATTGTTGAGGACACTCGCGGTAAATCGTCTGTAGCCCTCTATCCAGATGTCGCACCGCGTTGTGGTTTTGTCCGAGGTGTATGGACAGGTTATGACGGGATGCGATAGAGACGCCGCCCTTCGACCTTCGACAAGAATTTTTTGCCGATATTGATCGGTGATGCCGTCGATAAATTCACGGAAGCCGTCGATCCACGCGTCGCCCCTGCATTCGTCATCGTCAGCAAAATAGGGATTGCTCGCTGAACTGCGACCACTCTCGGCGTCGTGATATCCGTCCTCAAAAATCGCAGTGAGGTCAAAAGGCTTTCCGGGCATCCGTTTCTCCGCTTTAGAGCGAGAGCACGTTGTATCCCTCAGGCGCCACGGCTCGATCAGTGCGTAGCGATGAAACGGTACATAGGGCGGCAACCGCCTATGTCGAGCCGCCGGCTTCGGTAAATCGTGCCGCGCCATCTCGGCCGCTTGTATTTGAGACGGCCCCACCGGGCAGAGGCCCTAGCGCTTTTCGAGGAGGACAGCACGTTTTCGAACGCCACCCTGAGGAGATATTGGGAACATACACCGGCAATCCGACCCAGGGGCTTTGAGAACGATATTATCTCTTCCGCGGGCTGCACGCATTTTGTACCGGCAATGAGGTTAAGCCGGCCTCTGGACGACCACCTGTTCATCACCAAAGGGATTTCGAAGAAATCCCGAGTTGAGGTTCTAACGGTCAATCTGGAGTATCCCTCGCAAGGCCTCATGTTCGGGCCCGTTTGGGTTCAGATGCAGGAATGCCTCGATGGAGCTGCGTGTCTCGTGTCCTCCAGACGATGGATTGGCTCGATGCAGGACAAAGGCACCCTCGTGCCTGTTCTGACCGCATAGGAACCAGCGGTCGCCGTTTGAGCTCGCCGCGAATTCAATCTGCTCTTCCGGTTCGCAGCTTTCCTCAAAAGGATTCATCTCGTCCAGGCGATGCGCCTGCCCGTGCGAGATCGTTCCTTGATCCATCGGCTCGCCAGGGCGTTGCGTGTCAGCTTTGATTGTCGGCGCGGGATCGCCATCCGGTCGGATCATGCCGGACCGGATCTGTTCAATGAGAGTGCTCTCCGCCGCGTGGTTCGCTCCCGCTTCGGGCTTCAGGTCAAGCGTCGCGTAGTCCGCTCTTTTTAGAAGCTTGCGAAGAAGAGACTGTTTCAAGCCGGTTATGTTCACCATAGCCAACCCTCCGTGATTAGGAACAGGATGAAGACGAAGCATGTAGCGGCGACAGCTACGGGAGCGGCGCTGGAAGGGCTTGGCCAAAAATTTTTGTTGGTGGAAAACATCGTCTCTCCGTGAATGCGTTGTCCAAGCAGCGGTTGGTTCCCGCTGATAGTCTTGATCACCCAGTCTATGCTGCTGTTATGCGGCGCCGAGCAGGACGTATGGGTTTCAGCACGATCGGCTGGGCTTCACGCAATTGGCGCAGGCGCTCGGTTTTCCGGATCCGCTCGGCCGCTTCCGTTTCAATGATCTGTCGCGCGACTTGACTTGTGGTCGCAGCCTTATCGCGTGCGGAGATTTTCTCTGGCTTAAATAACTCCTGCGTCGTCATGGTCATGATAATCCTCTTTCGGTCTGTAGCTCGGACGCATCCAAGACGTAGACGGTTGGATCGAAGCCGGAGACGAGGCCGACCAAAAACAAAAAGGCCGGGCGCTAACCCGACCTCTCACAGTCACTCAACTCTGCTGCCAGTACATCCGTGATCAGCGGGGCGAATGAAAACTTAAGCTGCCTGAAGTTTTTCGGCCGAGCTTTTGCCGGACTTGCGGTCCTGAACAACCTCGTAGGAGATCTTCTGGCCATCCGAGAGCGACCGCATTCCGGCACGCTCGACAGCAGACACATGGACGAAGACGTCCGTGCTACCGTTATCCGGTTGAATGAAGCCGAAGCCCTTGGTGGAGTTGAACCATTTCACGGTACCAGTAGTCATGACGATTTCCTTTCAGAACAATCGTTGTGGTTCCCGCGATGCCTTGCGGGATAAGATCGATGATTTGAGAGGAAATCCGACGGGAGCGAAGCTCCGGACCAACATCACAAGCAATGGTCGATAAACAATATATGGGCACAAGTTCTGATTTTACTAGAGCGTTGGATTTATGTTCGACTGTCGCTCGCATCATCAGTCGATCAAAGCGATGTCTACGGCGACATCCATCGACATGAAGGCGTCCTCAGGACCGATGAACGTTCCCGACACTGGCATGAGCTGGGTAATGTCACGTCCGACGGCCACCGGGATCAGGTTGGCGCTTCCCATGCTCCTGTTTGTCGGATCGAACGCGATCCATCCTGCACCCGGGAGGAACACTTCAACCCATGCATGGGTCGATCCGCCCGACGACGACCCGACCAGGGTGCTCGCTGGGTCATAGAGATATCCGGACACGATACTCGCGCCGATGCCAAGAACCCGGACAGTTTCGGCAAGGAGTGTCGCAAGGTCCCGGCAGCTCCCGGACTGCAGGCGAAGGGTTTCCAGCGGAGCCTGCGTCCCTTCGGTATCTCGCGCCTGATAGGCAACGCTGTTCGCAACGCCGGCACTGAGGTCCTTCAGCAGCGACAGCGTGTCGGTCTTCTCTCCCATGACGAAGCCCTTTGCCCACTGCTGCAGTTCGCCAGAGGCGTCAGGATACTGAGCATCCCTGAGAGAGCCAAGGTCCTTCCAATCCTGGTCGTCGTAGAGGAAGGGGTAGGTTGCGCCCGACGCCGCGATGTCGAACACCGGCCAGGCCTGCGATTTCAGGTTGACGTCGGCATGGCTTATGATCTCCAGCCGGTGTGTCGGCTCCGTGAACGTAAGGGTCGCAACTGCGTTTCCGAATACATCCGTAGTCCAGGCCACCGTACCTTCGGGCGAGACCGTGATCTGGTGATGTTGCAGCAGAAGATCCGGCCCTTCGCGCGGTCGCAGCAATAGCCGATAGGGCGTCAGTTGGACGGGACACCGGTAGCTGTAGGTCGTCCGGTGCTTTATGGAAAGCTTCGCCATTTCCGCTCCTCGCGCAGAAGTACCCCAAGCGCGCATATGTTCAGGGCCGGTTTCTCCCTCAGGGCAGCCTAGGACATCTCATCTCATAAGCCCGGCGGATCGCAGCGCGCTCTCGATGACATCCTGGACATAGTTCGTCACATCCTTGCGGTCATCGCTTCCTGTCTCGTTTGAGGTCGTCGCCCTCGCATCGGGTTGGACGCGACGCTCGAAGGAGGGCGTGAGACCCCAACTGCGGGCGATGTGTTCCGTCGAGGAGACGCCGACGTTGAGCATGTAGGGTGCTTGCGAGCCGTAGCCGCTCGACGTGTCGATCGGAGTGCCGTGTCCCATGCCGCCAATGCGGTGAAGCTCAATGACGTCCGCGCCTGCCCCGTTTGTCCAAATGTGATGTTCATGTCCATCCATAGCGTCAGACCGCGCCGGCCGATCGGCAACCTCGTGCATGGCCTTCCATTGCTCAATGATGGCCCGTGCGTTCGACTCATCTACGGTCTTGTCGGCCGTACCGTGCCAAACGGATATCGTGGGCCACGGGCCGACATGCGTCGACGCCGATCGAAGACGCTCCTGGAGCCGCTCGTGGGACGGCAGGCCGTGGCCCCGCATCCGGTCAAACGCTTCCGGGACCGAAGAGGCAACACCATAGGGCAGACCCGCAATGATTGCTCCCCCGGAAAACACCTCCGGATAAGCGGCGAGCATGGCGTTCGCCATGGCGCCGCCGGCTGAGAGCCCCGTAATGAACACTCTTGTGAGGTCGATGCCATGGTCGGAAACCATCGTATCGATCATCTCACGGATCGAGCGGACCTCTCCGCGACCGCGTTCAATGTCGTTTTCGGAAAACCAGTTGAAACAGAGGCTGGGGTTGTTCTGGCGGGACTGTTCCGGAAACAGAACGGCGAAACCGAATTCGTCCGCCAATTTCGACCATCCCGATCCGGCATCGTAGCCGGCCGCGGTCTGGGTGCAGCCATGCAGGACGACAACAAGTGCGAACGGGCCAGATCGATCGACGTTTTCGGGAGCATGGTACCAACCGAGAAGATTACCGGGATTAGCGGTAGCAATCTCCAGCCGCTTTAGTCTGGTTGGACCCGCATCCATCACCGGACTGGTACGGTATCGTTGTAACCGCTGCAATGTATCGGAAAGACTTCTCATGGAGCATCCTCGCTAATCGCGGAATGCCAATCGACGTCCCGGATATTGTACGTAATGCCGCACTGCACAATTGCGAGTGCGGAAAGCCGGATAGAGATCGGCCGAGTTCACTGCAAATGCCACATGAGACCGGCAGGTGGGGCAATCATCAGGCGTCCTTCTCGGCCTGCCTGAAGGAAATCAATCGCTCCGTTTTCTCATTCCAAAGCGCGAGCCGGACTGACACCAGACTGTCGCGAATGCCAATGCGGCCGATATTCGCAAGCTCAGGATGGTCACGAAGCACTTCAGGCAGCCGATAAAACGGTACTCGGCTGGAGAGATGATGAAGATGGTGCATGCCGATGTTGCCGGTAATCCACCGCAAGGGGCGAGGCAGATCGTAGTGGGAGGCTCCATGCATGGCTGCGTACGGAAATGCCCATTCTGGCGGCCTCGACCAGTGGGTCCCCTCGAACTGATGCTGGACATAGAACAGCCAGACGCCCGCGGATCCGGCAATGAGAACGATCGGCAGATGGATCAATAGGAAAGGGATGATGCCCACGCTCCAAATCAACACGGCCGCTAACAGGGCAACGGCGAGGTTCGTTGCCATTGTAGAAATCCAAGGCAGGGCGCCCGATCGCATCATTCCGAACGGCAGCCGTTGCTTGATGAGAAACAGAAAAGCAGGGCCGATCCCGAACATCACAAACGGATTCCGATACAACCGATAGCCAAACTTACCCATCAGCGCCAGATTGCGATACTCCGATACCGTGAGTGTCGTTATGTCCCCGACACCGCGTTCATCGAGATTGCCGGCCGACGCATGATGGTCATTATGCGCACGCCGCCAGTAATCGTAGGGCGTGAGCGTCAGGACACCGAGGGCGCGGCCGGTCCAATCATCCAAACGCCGATTTGCGAATAAGGACCCGTGCCCGCAGTCATGCTGCAGCATGAACAGCCGCAGCAAAAAACCCGCACCCGGGATGACCAGCACCAGGCCAATCCAGTAACCGGACTGTAGCGCGATTGCCGCGGCGGCCCAAAAAAGCGCAAACGGGATCAAAGTGACAGCGAGTTCGAAAAAGCTTCGCGCCCGCACAGGATTGCGGTAGCTGGCGATGATCTTGAGCCAGACCAGTTCGGAGCGAACGTCGGGGCTGACAGGCTGTTTAGTCGTGGTCAATTTTCATCTTTCGCATCGTGAGATCCAAAGCTTGCGGCGTGGAACAAGCTGTTTCGTTTCAATTCACAAACGGTTTCGATCATTCGACGCGTCGGTGGAGAGGATACGATGGGGCGTCGTAAAGCGCACGGATCTGTCGATGATCGAAACGGGCCTCATCGACTTCAAGAAGACAGCCCAACTGCTGTGCGCCTGGCATATCTTCCACCGCAAAACGAAGGGCCTCGGCCGCCGTCTCAAAACGCCGGTAGCGTGGCCCATTACGACCTCGAACCGCTCTCCCAGGGTACAACCCCGCCGTGCCTGTGTAATCGAACTGGGTCAGGTGGTTGCCCTCCAGGTCACGGAGCAACGCTGAGCTGCGAGGCCGTAGGCTTCCCTAACGGTTCGCTCCGTTTGTCTCTGCTTGCGCAATCGCTTCTGCATCTCCCGTCGCAGGTTCTGAAGCTTTTCGGCATCCGAGCCTTGCTCGACACTTGCAGCGCGAAAGAGCTTGTCCGCTGATTGGCGGAATATATGGTTCATCATGAATTCCTTGAACAATGAGAAAGGCTGCAACATCAAATCGCTCGCCCTACGGCTCAGCCACAAGCTTTGATGAGCGGGTACAAATGGACGGGACCCGTCAGGTGCGGGAAGGCGCCGTCGCTACGAGGACGGCAGCGAGTCCCCTTTCCAGTACGATGCGGAATGTGAAAGCGTCCTCGTGCCCGACAGCGGTAGCGATTGCAGGCTCGTGCTCAACACATGCTGGAGGCTATTCGTTCTTTCGTTGTACCCGAATGAACTTGTTCGCACCAAATTTTGCGACACGCACGCTGCATATTCGTTGGAAGACATCGCGTCCTGCTTCTGTTTGGGGTAAGGCCGTCAGCAGAAACTTTGACGCCCACGGGAACGGCTAAACCCGCCTGGTCCCGACAACACTTGCCGGAAAGATCGACCGTAGGGCACAATCCCGCGGAAGCGCGCCGAGCTCAAAATCACAAGCATTGGTCGATATCGGATAAGTAGGGACAATTTTTGATTTAACAAGGTGCATTGTTGGATGGAGATTTAAGCTCGTCGTCTCTCCTTGGACAAAACAGAGTTTGTTTCCCTCAGGGTCGCGGCAATAAGCAGCGTAAAAATCGTCGGCGTACCGAGGCCTCAGACCAGGAGCCCCTTCATCAAGTGCACCGCTCCGGATCGCTGTCGCCCAAGTATGGTCGACGCCTTCTCTCGACGGGGCTGCGAAACTGATTTGCACACCATTTCCCCACGTCGCTGGCAGACCATTGATCGGGCGACGGAGGGCGAACTGCGGCCAGCGCCTGTCACGACATCGCCAGATGATCCCTGCCTCGTCGACGGCGTTCAGATCGACGACCCGCATCAGGCCCAGCGGTGCCAGAACAGCATCGTAAAACGCTACCATCCTCTCAAGGTCCCGAGCGCCGATCATGATGTGACTGAACATATGGATTCCCGTGTCAGAAGGGTTGACGTTCTATCCCCTGTCTTTACCGCCGCTGATCGCGGGAAAAGCCCCTAGAATTTGCCCACGCCAGTAGCAATGGTATTTGCTCTCTCCAGAAGGCAGCTGCGTCTAGGGATGCCGGTGGTGTCAGGCACGGCTGAGAAAATCCTCCGTCAATGCGATTTCCAATTGGACCGAAAATCGATCACCGAGCAACTCGAGTGAAGCATCGTGTGTTTCATCCGCACCGCTACAGACGGCATCCTTGAGGAGGATGACGCGATAACCAAGGTCGATGGCTCCGATAGCTGCAGCCAGGATACACACGTCCGTCTCGCCGCCCGAGATCGCCAGGGTCTCGACCCCCTCCCCCGCCAGCACGCGATGAAGCTCGCCAGTGGTCCAGGGCGAATAGGTCATCTTGTCGAAGGTCCTCGCCGGCGGGACCAACGCCTTTAACGAAGGAACGAGATCGACCATTTCCGGGCCGAGCCGTTCAAGGGTCATCGCGTCCCACTTCTCGTAGTAACTCCGCCACATACCGCGCATATCCACTGCACGCTTGGGCGGCACGAAGCGCGTGAAAACCGTTCTCTGCGGATGATTAGTTGCAATTTCCTGGATCTGAGGCGAGACCTCTTGCATCCATGGCACATGCCAAGGCGTATCTTCGGCAAACATCCGCTGCATATCGATGCACAAGTGGATCCAGTTAGTATCGCTCATCGCGTCCTCCGTCCGCCACGAACCAGAATAGCAGGGAGGAGTTCCTTCTGGCTGAAGTCACTGCAGTGCCTGCGGTCTCGAATAATAGATTCATCGTCACTCAGGCGATCGGTACCACGGGCAAGGCACGTTTGTGTCCACTCGCCCGATACGTCCTAAGAATCCGTAGTCGTGCAGGCTCCGAGACCACCTTGCCTTCAAGAAAATCGTCGATCTCCTCATAGGTGACGCCATAGACCTCTTCATCAGGACGAAGGGGCGCGTCTGATTCGAGATCCGCGGTCGGCACTTTGAACACCAGCTCCGATGGAGCTCCCATATGCTCTGCTATGGCCCTCACCCGGCGTTTTATGAGCCCGGCAAGTGGCAATATATCGGCCGCTCCATCGCCGAACTTGGTGAAGAACCCCATCAGGGCTTCCGCAGCCTGATCCGTCCCAATGACGAGACCGCGGGTCGGGCCAGCCAGCGCGTATTGCGCGATCATCCGCTGACGCGCCTTGATGTTGCCGAGATGGAAGTGTTTGCGCGTGGGCTCGACCAGATCCCCGCCTTCGACCATGACTGCATCGAGCAGGGCGTCGGACGCAGGCTTGATATCGATCGTGACGACACGATCCGGTCTGATCACGGCAATGGACTTCTGTGCGTCCGACTCGTCGGCCTGGACCCCGTAGGGCAATCTGACAGCGATAAATTTGGCATCGTATCCAACAGCGCGGAGTTCCGAGACTGCCTTTTGTGCAAGTAAGCCAGCAGCGAGAGAGTCGACACCACCGCTAATGCCCAGGACGAGGCTCCGGCATGATGACTGGCGCAGGTAGTCGCTCAGAAACTGGGTGCGTTGTTGGACCTCGCGCTCCGCGTCAAAATCGACGCTGACCCCGAGAGCTGCTGATATCGATTGCTGTTCTTCGTCCAATGGATTCCCCCCGTAGTCTATGGCTATTGATCTCTGACAGAGCCTCTATGACAACAACGGCTGGTCCTGTTTCCAATCGCGATAGGGCACCAGCTTCTGGCCCGGAAACCGTCGCTCGATTTCCTCTTTCACCAGAGCAATTCGGGAGAGGGTTTCGTCACGATCGCTGACATCGTCCTCGCTATGTTGTTCCAGCAGGCTCATGGCGTCGAAAACTTCGTCAACCGTCATAGCCTCAAGTCGAGATGCGAAATCTGGGGTGTCTTCACGCAAGATCTCTTTGGCGTTCATCGCTGGCTTCCGCCGTTTCGTAGGAAAACCTTAAGAGGTTGAATTTGTTCCCTCTCCTGGAACCAAGGGGCGTCGCGTTGGTTATCGCGACACTGTCAACAGGAAACCATCAAATGAAAAAGACCCTCATTCTCGCGTCCATCCTCCTCGCTACAGCCGGTTCCGCGGTAATGGCGCAGTCCACCGCCGAAAAAACTGGCGTCAACTCTGTCATGGGTGTCGCCCCCAAGACCGAAGACTTTGTCCTTGAGGCAGCCAGCAGCGACATGTTCGAGATTGAATCCAGCAAGCTCGCTCTGGAACGCTCGGACGAAAAGACCAAGGCCTTTGCACAGCAGATGCTGACCGACCATCAGAAGACATCTGACGAGTTGAAGGCCATGGTCACATCCGGCAAGGTCAAGGCGACAATCCCGACCGCGATGTCGTCCGCTCACCAGGGCATGCTCGACGACCTCAAGAAGCTTCAGGGTGCCGATTTCACCAAGCAGTATCACTCCGATCAGGAGGACGTGCATGAAGATGCAGTCGATCTGTTCAAGCGCTATGGCGACGAAGGCGAGAACGCCGAACTGAAGGCTTGGGCTGCAAAGACCCGGCCGGCATTGGAACACCATCTTCAGATGGCCACGGACATGAACAAGTAACAAAAGCTTGCCGCCCCCGCTGAGATTTTCTCGCGGGGGCTTTTCTCTGAGGACGCCAATGCTGATCGGTTACCACGCCTCTCACGAGCAGTTCTCTCCACGCAAGTTGCTGGAATACGTTCAGGCAGCTGACCGTGCCGGCTTTGCAGGCGTTCCTTCAGACGCAGCCCGAGGTCGATATCGAGGGTGTAAATCGCCTAACAGTGCCTGGTGACAACAGGAGGCACCAGATCCATCATTTTTCGGTTGCATCCGCCGAGAAACTCGCGCTTATTTATATGTGCGCGATTGTAATTCCCGGGTCGGCCACAATGAAGAAAGCTCCAAACCAGATCGATATTCATGTGGGTTCGCGTATTCGCCTTGGCCGCACAAGGGCCCGCATGACACAGGAACAATTGGCCGAGGGTCTTGGGATAACTTTCCAGCAGGTCCAGAAATACGAGAAGGGTTCAAATAGAGTTGGCGCGAGCCGCCTTCAGCACATCTCTGAGTTACTGAACCTGCCGATCCCCTTCTTCTTCGAGGCGGGGCCGAGCGCTTTGGTCGACAGGGCGGATGACGCCGCCAGTCGGCTGTCCAAGTTGATGAACTCAAAAGAAACAATCGCACTGGCGACGGCCTTTCACTCCATCGAAGACAAACACGTGCGGCGAAGCGTCCTCAGTCTCGTCCGATCATTGGGCACCTCTCCGCTGGACCCGGAGGAGATCGATGGGCCCGATGATTCAAAAGCCACGCCGATATGACGTTTACGCTTGCGACTTTCGGCAATTGCTGCCTCGAGGACGCGGCCGGGAAAGCTGTCCCTGTTCCGGCGCTATCGCTGGTTATGCTGGCCTATCTATACGATCTCGGGCGACCGGTCACACGACGTGAGCTGGCGAGCCTCTTTTGGCCCGGCCCGCGGGAAGCAGCAGCGACGAACCTCCGCTCAACCTTGCGACGGCTTGCAAGAGCAACGTCATCGAACGCCTTGGTCAACAGCGAAGGTTCAAGCCTGTCTATCAACTCCGACGTTCTTCGTTGCGACCTTGATCTTAAAACCCAGACCAGCCCGCTGGAGCGATTGCAAACGGCAATACATGCCGTCGCGAGGCAGTTTCTTCCATCGTACGGAGAAGGCGCAAGCGCTCTCGATATCTGGGTCCGAGATGTCCGCGTGCGTCTGGCTGGCCACCTGCGATCCGAATACCTTGCGCTTCGGGCACAATCGACGTCGGACTCCGTGCGGTCGGAACTTACGCGTGCCGCCGTTCTACTCCTTGAGCGAGATCCGCATGATGATGAGGTCAGAAAAGCGCTCCTGCCTGACTCCGATTACACCCAGGGATCGGGCGGAATTGCAACGAGCGCTCCGTGTCGGGTATCGCCGCATATCGCGGCAGCTGAGTCGGACCAACAAAGACCAGAATTGCCTGCGCATCATACGCCTCCAAGAATAGCGCTATTGCCGCCAGAGACTTCCCATGAGGCTCAACGCCGGGGATCGATCGCTAATGCCCTCATTGAAGATCTCACGATTGCCATGTGCGCCAGCAAGTCCGTCTCGGTGGTTGCCCCATATACATCGGAACGTATCCGGGCATCCAAGGACAAGGCTGCGATACTCGCGCATCATTCCGTCCTCTACGCGCTCGACACGAGGCGATCGGATGACCGGTTGTTTGTCCAGCTCATCTATATGCCGACCGATGAGATTGTCTGGGCGAGCCGTTTCCAACTAGATCCCTTGGCCATTTCGCACGGCAAGGCGTCGATCTCAGATGCCATCCAACGAGCGATCATCGACAGGATCAACGAACGGAGATCACTCGTCAGCAGTTTCGATGAGCGGCCGGCGCCATATTTCGCCTATCTGAAAGGCCTGCAAGCCCTTTCCAGTCTCAACTTGCCAGCTGTGAGGAAAGCCCGCAGGTATTTCAAAAATGCTCTGGATGGCGAGGGAGGCTTTGCAGCGGCCCTTGCTGGGGTCTCCCGGACCCTGACCATGGAATGGCTTCTCACGGCGAGAAACGATCCGGAGCTGCTACATCATGCGGAAAGGCACGCTCGTGCGGCAATCAAAGAAAACTGTCAGCTCGCGGGCGCTTTCAAGGAGTTGGGTGTCAGCCAGCTTTATATGGGCAAGATCGACGAGAGCCTGCACGCGCTGGGCGAAGCGGAGGCAATCAGCCCTCATTATGCGGACGTCTTGTATAGTCATGCCGATACCCTCGTTCATGCAAGCGACCCTCGATCGGCGCTTGCGAAGATCGAGTCTGCCATCGAACTCAATCCGCTTTCACCTGATGCCTATTTCTGGACGGCTGCCGGTGCCAGCTACTTCCTGGGCGATTACCAGCAGGCGCTTGGTTACATTGGACGCATGCATGACAGCAACCCGGCTTCCCGGCTGGCGGCGGCAAGCTGGGCCATGCTTGGTGAATCTGCGAAGGCGCGCGCATGCCGGGTTCGGGTGCTAAAGAACAATCCTGACTTCGATCTGGAGCGTTGGCTCAAGATGATACCGCACAAGGAGCGTTGGCAGACAGAGCTTTATAGGGAAGGCCTTGTGAAGGCCGGTTTTTAACAAAGGAGATAGTAATGGCAGCAGTTGCAGTGATTGGCGTTGCGGGCGAAACGGGCCTGTGGCTTGCGGATTTCAGCTTGGGGACACTCACTCCACTCAGTCAGCCACCGGTCGGCGAACTCGCTACGGCCGCAGCGTTGAGGCAGCAGGGGGCTACCGTGATCAAGGGCGTCGATTTCGGCGTTGTCGTCTCGTCCGCGGCGGAAGTTGCAACAGGACACCATGAACCGTGATCATCTAAGGATGGGCATCGGTGAATACCGGTGCTGCGGTGCGGCCGAGACTTTTCAGAAGGTCGCGGCCCATCTTGACCGGCTAGGTATCACGCGCGTCGCCAGACAAACCGACCTCGACCGGATCGGGATACCTGTCTGGTGCGCCTATACACCCAATGCCAAGGCTATCGTCATCGCCCAGGGAAAAGGTGTCGATGACGACGCTGCGCGGACATCCGCTGTCATGGAAGCAATCGAGCGTTCCGTCGCCAGCCATCCTGCCTGTGACCGGATTACCGAGTCCATCACCTCCATTCATATGCTCGGCCAATCCCTCAACACGCTGGACAGTCTGCTGGCGACCAGGGCCGACCTGATCGCGCCCCACGAGCCGGTGACCTGGGCAAATTCACGCGACCTGCTCAAGCAAGAACATCTTTGGGTTCCGTTTGAAGCAGTGCACCTTGATCGTTCACTTGTTTCACCACGGTATTGGCAATCATCGGACGGGCTGGCCTCCGGCAATACGCCTGAAGAAGCAGTCCTGCACGGTTTACTGGAACGCGTGGAGCGTGACGCTTTCACCCTTTGGCAAGTAACGCCACCTAAAAAGCGCTTCGCACAAAGGGTCGATACGGTGCGCGCCGGTGACGCCACGCTCGGCGAACTCCTCGACAAGATCGAAGCAGCTGGACTGGTCGTTGCCCTTTTCGACATCACGAGCGACCTTTCCATTCCGTGTATGGTGGCACTCATTGGCCCCAGAAAACGGCATGCTTCGCGAGCCCTGAGGCACGTGGAGATCACCCTTGGTGCCGGGGCGTCTCTTCTACCCGCCGCCGCCGCCATTCGTGCTGTGACCGAAGCTGTCCAATCACGCATGACATTTATCGCGGGAGCGCGCGACGATCTGGTGCCGGACACATTCAGCCGTGCGATCGAGCCTGCTATTCTCGAGGCATTCGACCAGCCCTTCTCGCGACAGCTCGGGGGCACGCAGCCACCTCACCCACAGACCACCGCAGAAGCGCTCACTGTCGTTTTGAACCGGCTTCGCGCTGGAGGTATCTCACAGATTTACGCTGTCGATCTGGCGCCCCCCTGGCTCCCGGTGTTTGTCGCGAAAGTGCTGGTTCCCCAGCTTGAAAATCCTGATGGCGATCGGCGCCAACGTTTCGGCGTTCGTGCCATTTCTCGAGCGTTGCAATGAAGGTCCTGTTTGTCGGACCGAGCCTGCCTGACGCGGAGGCTCTCGCTGGTCCGGATATCGAGATCAGAGCTCCGGCGTGTCAAGGTGACGTGATGCAGGCGATCAAGGATGGTGCGACCGCCATCGGTCTCATCGATGGGCAGTTTGAACTGGTAGCTCCCGTCTGGCACAAGGAACTGCTGTTCGCGCTGTCGAAAGGTATCCTCGTTTGCGGTGCGGCCAGCATGGGCGCCTTGCGTGCGGTCGAATGCGCCGCCTTCGGCATGGCAGGTACAGGGCGAATATTCGAGGATTATCGTGCGGGCCGCCGTATCGACGACGGGGATGTTGCCCTGCTCCATGCTCCGGCTGAACTCGCCTATATGCCTCTCACGATACCCTTGGTCAATCTCGACGCGACCGTTGCAGAGGCACGCAGGCTGGAACTTTTGTCCGAGGATCTCTGCATGGAGATCACCAGGATTGCGCGTGGTATCTTTTTCAAGGACCGGACCTGGAAGCGCATCGCCGAAGCAGCGGACATTGAACTCCCGCGCCTGCAATCGGTGGTCAGGCGAGCGTGGACGGACCAGAAACGGCTTGATTCCCTTGCGTTGCTGGCAGTGCTCGTCAAAGGCGAAATAGGCCTGCCGCCCGTCCTTAAAAGCTGGCAGTTTAACCGAACCTCCCTGTGGCGGACGATGTATCCGACCTCGGAGCAGTAGGGGAAACGGGCAAACGATTCTCGCGTAACTTGTGCAACGATTTTGCAACGCGCGTCGACCGCGATCCTATGCAAACAATGATCCAGTCCACAGACCACGGGGATTGGTCATGATACGCAAGGGTGCAAATGTGCAGTTGACGGAGCGTCACGAAGAATTTCTCGCGCTTATTAATATGATCGAATATACGGTAGGCGCGGCGGCATCTCTTGCCGCCGAGTCCGCCGCCAAACATCTGGATATTGCCCGAAAGACGTTGCTGACGGAGCTACAGAGCGAACTCACAAGCATTCTTTCGACAGAAGAGATTTCTCAGCTGGCGACTCGCGCGGGTCACTGCTGATCATAAACCTGATTAAGCGCCGAGGGCCAACCGCCCTAAGCTTTGGCCTGCGGGAGCTCGTCCAGGTCCGCCCAAGCTCAGGCTGGGAGAGCAAGCTTCGCCCGGCATATCTGTTCGACAAGTTCCTGTAGAACTTTGATCCGCTCGACGATCCAGCCGAGCTCTTCGGTCGTAATCGTGTAGTGCGGCGAGTAACGTGAATCCACATAAGCGCGGTCGAGCCGCTCAAAGCTGCGCCGTGCGAACTTCGTATGGCGGGGCCAGGCGGAAATGAGGCGTGGATCTATACCCTCCGCTGCCGACCGGAGCATTTTCAGACGGTGGGACTTTGGGCTGTAGAGCGTCAGAACAAGCAGAACGCAATGATAAGCCTCCTCCGTTGCTTGATGGAGCATGAAGGCTCCGTGGCGCCAGATTCCATCTTGCAGCATAAGCTGCGCTCCGCGAAAGGCTTCCGCCGAAAGCTGATACCACTGATCGTAATAGCCCTGTGCCTCCGCCCTCGCCTCCTCGTCACTTAGGGCCTTTGGCCGTGCCAGCGGGTGGCCGCTTTCCTCGTAAAGGACAATTCCGTCACGCGCGATATCGACAAAAAACGGCTTGCCCCGGGAAAGCTTGTCGTTGACGTCCTGAAGACTGTGGACGATGAAATTGACCGGCGTCTTGATCCGGTCGGTAATCGTGATCTCTCGCAGGAGATGTTCGGAAACGTGATGCCAAACCTCGTGTTCCTCACTCCAGGTCTCGATATTGACCACAACCAACAGATCGTAATCCGACCGGTAACCGCTGCTGCGATCCTCGACCCAGTCGCCCCGCGCATAGGAGCCGAACAGAATGACCTTGAGGATACGCCCAGGCTTTTGCTTGCCCGCCTGAGCCTGCTCAAACTCTTCGAAAACGATCTTGACGGCGCGTGAAAGCTCGGCGCGTTTCCGTTCCGGTAGATGTTCGAGATGATCCAAAAGCGACAATCTTCAACCCCGACTTTCATGGCAGCCTCTGACACTGCCTACCAGATCCATCTGAACTGTACATCCTGTAAGTGAATGCTCGCGTCCTGCCGGTTCGCCGACAATGTTACTCGAGCGTTCATTAGTCCCGCACCTGCGTTACTGGAACGGGTATTTTCACGCGGTGCGTGTGTACCAGTTGCTGGCAAAGGCTCCGCAACGGTTGATCACATTTCACATATATACTCGTCCAGATAGAATTTTAATTTGACAGATTTATGACGGTCTGTCATGACTTGGCTACTCACGCACAACTGAAGCGAAAGCCATGCGAGAACTCTCGCGGCAAGGATGCATTCCCATAACCATTGAAATGGAGATATGCAGGTGCAAAATGTTCCAGACGTATCAAGTATTTCACCAGCTCTTCCGCATTTCGTTGCGGCGCACTCGGAGCTTGCGATCAAGGGCGGTCCGGCCGTCGTCAGGGAAGGTGCGGTAACGAGCTGGCCCGCAGCAAACCCAAGGCACATGGCACCCTTGAGGGTTGTCGTCGAGAGCGGCCGGTACCACCGGGTCAATCATCCGATTGTGACAGCTCTCGAGCATAGCGTCTCTACCTTCGCTTGTGGACGGGAGACCCGTGCCGTCGGTAGCGGGACGGCCGCGATCCATATTGCACTGGACTACTTCAGGTCGCGAGGGAACCAGGTCGTGACCGCGGCGCTGAATTGGCCGGGCGCCGTAGGTCCGATTGCGATCGCTGGCCTTGAGCCCGTCTTCGTGGACGTGGAGCTCGGGACTGCGTCGCTTGACCCGGATCTGGCGATTGAGGCAATCAATCCGGCAACGGGTGCAGTGCTGATCACGCACCTGTTCGGCGGCAACATCCGGTGCCCCCGCCTGCGGCAAAAGGGCAGAGCAAACGGCTCTGCGCTCCTCGATGACGTCTGCCAATCCATCGGCGCCCTGCAGCGCATCGACAATGGCCGGCTTCTCGACAGCGACGCGTTGATGCTTTCTGGAAATGGCGCCAAACATCTGGGGGCTGGAGAACTCGGATTTGTCGTTACTGACCATTCCGGTCTGATCGACCATGTCGACAGGGTGTCGCTGACGAGCTCGTCGCGCAACGGCGAACGGGTATTTTCACCGGATACGCTGGGCTTCAACTACAGGCCAAACGTTTTCTCAGCATCGCTTGCCCGCTCCCGCCTGGCAGGAATGGACGAACAGTTGTCTGCTCGGCGCAGGAATGCCGCCTTCCTCTGGCCGAAGCTGCGCGAGTGTAGCGGCCTTGTCCCTCTTTTCGATACCACCGACGGCTCGCACTCTTTCCTGAACTTCCCGCTTCGGCTCGACCTCGAGGCATTGGACATGCCCCACGGCCCGGCTGCTCGTGACGTTATCGTCGAGGCCCTTCGCGCCGAAGGCGTTCCCGTCTGGGTCTGGTTGACCAAGCCGGTGTTTGACTACCTGCCGGCCTTCAGAGGCAAATGGTCGGCAGCGGAATTTCCAAATACGGTAACTCTGCTGGACACAATGTTCTACGTTTCCGAGATCGCACCCCCGAACGGTCTCGGGCTCATGCAGGCCTATGCTGACGCCTTCAGGAAGGTCTGGGCTGCCATGCCTGAGCTTCGCGCCGATATTCGCCAAAGAGCCGCCGAGTGACGGGAGGAGGTTATGCGTTCTCAGATCGAGGGGTTCACATATTACGGCATCGATGCGGTGGTAAAATTTGGCGGCAGCCTGACGCGGGATCTCGCCGCGACGAAGCTGCTGATCGAGGGCATCGCCGCCTGCGCGCAGCTGGGGCACCGCCTGATGGTGATCCCGGGCGGCGGCCGTCCTGACAAGGCGATCGAGGAGATCGACCGTGAACAGCCGCTTGCCCCCGAAACCGCCCATCGCGCAACCGCGATGGCGCAGGACCAGACGGGGTTGATCCTCTGTGACCGCGGCTTTTCAGGAAAACTTCGGCCTTGCGAGACGTTACGAGAGTGCGGTATCGCTCTCGACGACGGGTTGGTTCCAGTGATCCTGCCGGCCAGGCTGCTAGCTGATCTCGACCCGGTTGAGATGACATGGGATGTGACCTCGGATGCTATCGCCGCGTGGTTCGCGTGGCTGGTCGACGCGCCGCGGATCGGGATCCTCACAGACGTCGACGGCGTCTACAAACCAGGCTCTGTCGGCATTAAAAGCGAATTGATTGCCAACATCTCGGCGGCAGACCTTCTTGCCATGGGTCACACCTCGGTCGACCGATGTGCCGCTGCATGGATCAGCAGCAGGGATCTGGAAGCCGCTGTCATCAACGGGCGGCACCCCGAGAGGCTCCGGCAGTGGCTTCAGGGAGAGGCTTTCGTCGGGACCCGCGTATCAAACGGCGCCCATCGCGAGGGCAATTGAACAATGTCTGATGATCCCCTGCAGGCGGCCACCGTTTACGGCCCGGAAGTTATCGTTTCCGGATTGGTGCCGTCTCTCGACGCCTTTATCGTTGCGTCAACCGGGCTCGAGGTGACACGACGGTTTCTCGCGGTGCACGATGCGGCTTCCATAACGGAGTTCTATAGTCTTACGGGATCGACATCCGGACGTCACTGGCCTCTCGTGGTTGATCTGTTTGAGGCACGCGCGTGCTTTGTGTCGATCTGGAGAGGCGTCGCGGCGCTACCGCGTCTGCAGGCGCTCAAGGGTGCAACGCAACCGTGTTTTGCCGAACCGGGCACCGTCCGGGCCGGCTTCTGGTGCGATAACCCGGTCGCCAATCTGCTGCATGTCAGCGACAACGATGAGATTGCGCGTGAAGAGCTCCGAATTCTTGAGAGCCGGTTGGTTGGCGACACTGTTCCCGGCTCAGTCGACGAACGTCTACGTCTTGCCGAGCAGCCGCTGAATTCTGGTCTCTACCACTTTGCGAACGCGATCAGCAGTTACGCCGAGGCTGGATTGCCGCTGGCGCAAATGGAGCGTGACCGTGATGCAGCCAAAACCGCTGCGATTTTGCTCAATTACCTTCTCGATTTGTCCGAATCCGTATCGCGTCCCCTCCAGCGCCTGACCTACGCGTTTTTGGCAGGTGACAGTGACTTCGTCAGAAACAACATTTCCCACCTCGGCGAGATCTCCGCCTGGCAAAGGCTGATGATAGACAGCGCAATGCACTCCAACCCGCTTTGGATGGAAAAGATCAGCACTTCGCCCGCGTTCCTTTCGCAGCGAGAAAACCGGAACCGGAGGGCCGGATGACACTTTCGCGGTTTCAATCCGAGGTGATTTCAGTCCTTGCTGCCAACCGCAGTCCGCGGAGTTTCTTCGCCGGTTCAGCGATCCTCGCCGGGCATCTGGGGCGGCGCGTTGGCGATATCGACATTCATTGCGTTTCCGAACCCGATTACCTCTCATCGATGGAAATGGATCTCGCGACCCTTGAACAGCACGCTATCGCGGCCAGACCTCTGTCGCGGCAGGAGATGGAAACCGAGATGACAATTGTCCGGGATGGCGAGACCACAGCCATCAACTGGGTAATGAGCGGAGAGCCGCGCATTTGCGCCCCGATCGCCGACCTGAAGTTCGGTTGGCGCATCTCGCTTGCAGACGCCCTGCTTGAAAAGCTGTTGATGGCCAACGGGGGCGATGAGATCAAGCATTACGATGATCTGGCAGATTGTGCCAGCGCCGGGCTGTTTTCCTTTGATCTTGTTCTGATCGCCGCAGCTTCCAACCGCTCAGTCCGCCTCGTCGATGCTGCCGACACAATTTTGGCCGCGCTCAGCCGCTCCAGGAACCTCAACGCTGCCGCGGCATCGGAAATCGTCGCCGCAAGATATCATTTCATGCGGGTAAGCAATGTCTAACAATTCCCACCAAGGAACGCGCGTGGGTTGGCTGGGGGCCGGATTTGGGTCGCTGTCGGCCATTCTCAGCGGTGCAACGGTTCTTGCCGCCAAACAGGCATCGCAGGAGATCGATGGCTTGCTCCTGGCAGAGTGGCGCATTGTCATCGGGCTTGCGTGCCTCGGACCTCTGGCCGTTTGGTCATGTCGGGACGTGCCACCACGCCTTCGCGCCATGATTATCACAGTCGGCGCCTTTATCTGCGGCTTGACGCCTTGGTTGATCATGGAGGGCCTCATCCGGACTGATGCCGTAACCACAGCGATTGTGCTTTGCTTCACGCCTGTGCTCACGGTCATCATTGCCAGGCTGCTCGGCCGGGAACGCGGTTCCTTCTCGCGCTCGTTGGGGGCCGCGACGGCTTTTGCCGGCCTTTGTCTGTGTATCTTCTCAACAGATTCCCTGCAGGGCAATGGGAGCGCAGACCGGGTGATGGGCATCGGAATGCTGACCGTCGCCGCGTGCTCCAGCGCCCTCTATAATGTCCTGGCCCGGCCGATGGTCAGTGGTGCCGGCGCTCTTGCGACGACCGTCCTAACGTTGCTTGGCGGCGCGATCATGCTCTCGATCATCATACTCCTCCGCAGCCACCACGCGTGGCCAGCAGACCCGTCAATGGCAACGTGGATACTTGTACTCTTCGTCGGCGCTGGCGGCGCGGTGCAATCGCTCCTATGGCTTCTGGCGATGCGTTACGCCGAAGCTGGTAAAATCGCGGTCCTTGTGACGTTGAGCCCCCTGTCCACCCAAACTCTCGAAGTTTGGCTTTTCGGTCGTGCAATCTCCTGGATCACGCTGGTGGGCAGTGCCACGATCATCATCGGCTCATGCTTGGCCTTGCAATCGAACAATTCACCACTCCGTCCACGACACTCTCATCAGGGCGGCCGGCAGATGCGAGCTGCGAGCCGTACGGGCTTCGATAAATTCCCGCCGGCGCCGGCGGCTTATTCACGAGTCGTGTTATCGAGGCTATATCATCGTTCGATCGAGTCGCGTGACAGGCGAGGAACTCGACTTACATCAGATTCACGTGGTCATAGATGAACTCACAACGCAGCGTCTTGCCAATGATCAGGGCACATATGCCCCAGTTGCCGATGGCACTACGGCGCATCGGCAAATACATCGTCGAAAATCCGGAGCTGATCGTCAAACAGACCGCTGACCAGGTTGCAACGCTATCGGGAAGCGGCAAGGCGAGTGTTGTCCGTTTCTGCCGGCTAATCGGTTTTGAAGGATTCCAGGATTTCAAGTTTGCCCTCGCTGGAGAGCTCGCAACACGGCCGGTGCGGGCGCCAGACGCCTCTGCGCTCGCCAGCCGGCAGATTTCCGAGACGTTGCGAGGGACGCTCTCCGCAGCGCTCCAGGACAACGTATCGCTCCTTGACTACGGCAACGTCGACACACTCGCAGTTCGTCTTGTCGACGCACGACGGGTCGATATCTATGGGGCAGGGATGTCCGGGATATTGGCAACGCTGCTGGCAACTCGACTCCTCAGGCTGGGGATCATGGCATTCGCCTTCAGCGACCCGAAGATCGGCGCAGAACTTGCCCACGGGCTTGATGCCACGTCCGTTGCCATCGGTCTGTCCGAGACTGGAATTACCTCCGAGACGGTTCAGGCTCTGAAACGGGCTCGGAGCGCCGGCGTTTTCACAGCAGCAATCACCGCCAGACCAGATAGCCCGATCGTCGCCTCATCTGAAACGGTTCTTCTCGCAGCCGCCGCAGAATCGCCATTGACGGGAGGCGCACTGACGGTGGCGTTCACCCAGCTCTTCGTGATCGAGGTGCTGGTCTCGGCTGTCGCTATCGAGATCGGCCGCAGGGAAGCCAAGCGCCCGCGGAAAGGGTCAGGTGAAAGGGATCGCCGCTAGTGTCTGGTGCATCAAACGTGCGCCAGTCCTCAATGTCATGGGCGCAAGAGAGAGCACCCCTCGGTCAGGCGGCTTTGAAGAAGCTCGCCGTTTCGCTCCAGAACTGGGTAAGCGGTCGCGGCAACCAGATGGTCGTTGATTTGCTTGAGGTCCCGCAGGAGGTCTAGATGTAGCGCGCTCGTCTCGACGGCACCAATATCGCCCTCCCCGAGCCGCCTGAAGTGCTCTTTGGCGAACGCGCGCTCCGCATGGCGGAAAGCGGTTTTTTCATTGGCCAGCAGACGTGCCAGTCGGCCGTCCTGGGACATGAAAAGAGCTGCAGCGTGTCCAAGATTCTTGATCAACCGGTCCAGGAGCGCCTCGAGCGTCTTCCGTTCACCGTCCGAAAACCCGATCCCTTTGCGAATGCGCTTTTCCAAACGGGGAAGAACGCTCCGATCAAGGATGTCACCGGCGTGTTCCAGTCCAGTCGAGAATTGAAGGATCTGTTCGCGCCGACGGTGCTCTGCCTCGCCGAAGAGATCAAGACCTATCGAAGTGACATAATGCTTTACCGCGCTGTCGAGCCGGTCGAGAACGTCGTCCATCTTTCTCAATCTCGAAACCATCATCCGGTCCGGAACGTGAAGTGCCTGCCTTGCGCCAGCTAGCATTGCTTCCAGCGTATCGACCAGCCGCAGAACCTCACGCGCAGCCGCTTCCAGTGCAACGGCGGGGGTCTCGCGTGCCACAGGTTCGAGATAACGAGGGCGCCCTGCGTCGCTCCCGGCCGGTCGGTCTGGCATTAACCTTGTCAGCATGGTCGCGACCGGCGACAGGAAAGGCAGGAATGCCAGAGATACAATCAGGTTGAAGGCGGTGTGAAAGTTTGCAACAGCGCGCGCCCCATCGCCATCAATCCGCATCATAACGGACGTGATGGGATGAAGTGCTGCAAAAGCGACCGCCATCCCCGCGACCCTGGTCAAAAGGTTGCCCACGGGCAGTCGCCTGGAAGAAAGATCAGTTCCGGCCGCTCCCTCGACGATCGGATTGATAGCAGTCCCGAGGTTCGCGCCCAGCGTCAGAACGACTGCCTGGTAAGCATCGATCACGCCGTTTTCCGCTAGAGACATCACGAGCAGGACGACAGCAACGCTCGAATGAGCAGCCCACGTCAGAGCGGCCACGAGCAGGAGACTGAGCAATGGCATCGAGGAAAGCATCCTCAGGACCGAACCCAGCTCCGTCGCCCGCGAAGTTTCAGCCACCACCGCCAGCAATTGGTGAAGCGCGAGAAGCATAAAGCCAAGGCCGATAAAGACACGGCCGAGATGATGCATCTCCGGCCTGGTCGCACGCCGAAAGATTATCAGCCCCGTCAGGATCATCGCCGGAGACATTGCTGCTACATTAAAGGAAAAGAGCTGCACGATCAGCGTTGTGCCGACATTGGCGCCGAGCATGATGGCAAAGGCAGGAACCAGCCCGACATAACCACTTGCCGCGAAACCCGACGCAATCATTCCTGTCGCGGTGCTGCTTTGAAGGATGGTGGTAGCAACCAAACCGGCCAGGAACGCCCTGAGCCGACTGCGCAGGGCCTCCCCGAGGAACCTCCTCAATTTCGACCCATAGGCACGCTGGATGCCGGTCTGCACCATCCGCGTTCCCCAAAGGAGTAGCGCGACGTGTCCGAAAAGGCTGATTACGGTAATGGCAATTGACATCGCAACTCTCATTTCTACACATCCCACTGCCGATTTCTCAGCAGACAAAGACGAGACGGCGTCATGCCCACCGCGGGGCGCTTAGAGAGGCGAGCGGGCTGCGTTTGACCTTCACCTCCATCGCGCTTGCCCAGGCCAAAGCGAAGCAGCTCGACATGAATTCACTTGGCAGGAGGTCAGCTACTCCAGGCGGAGTGCCATTAGGAACTCATCATGGAAGAGACCTCCGATTTTCAGCGCGCGCGGCTCGCGGCCGTATTCGCGGAAGCCGAGGTCATGGTATAGGCGATAGGCGCCCGGATTCTGGGTGGACACGGTTAACCGGAGATCGCCCACTGTCCCTCTCACGTCGTTGATGAGCGCCGTGAGCATCTTCCGGGCCAAGCCGTGCCCCCGCGCATCGGGTGCCAGATAGATCCCCCAGATCGTGCCTTTGTGGCGCGTTTTTGCAAGGCGCCCCCTCTCCATGGCGGCGATACCCCTCAGGGCATCTCCGTGCCACGTCCCGAAGACGACATGTGTGTCCAGCCGATGCGAGAAGAAGGACAGTGGTTCAGCAGCCTCTTCCTCGAAAGAATACCCAAAAAAATGCGGGTCGCTCTGCAAGGCTTCAAGGCGAATTGACCTGAAGACGGGCGCGTCTTCTGGCGTCAGCCGCCGGATCGTAAACATATCTGCCATCGACAACCTCCAAGTGGACCCGCGCCCGATCGGCGAATTTTTTATTGCGATAGTCTCGGGAATATCTCATCGCCCATTCCGTCCAATCGCAATCTGTTCCGGGCGGTGGCCTGACAGGAGGCTGGGCATCTCCTCATGAACAACAGTGCAGACCGAGCACTCTGCGCCTGGAAACCGCTCAGAGGCTCGGCGCCCCCTGAATGATCCATTACGCGTGGCACAGGCACGTTCGCCCATCGCGGATCAATCAATCCGTCATGACGTCTGCCGTTCGGCCAGCCCCCCTAGCACCTCCTGGATAAGGACAGGCCGCCCTTCTTCAATGCTCTTGACGGTAGCTTCGATCATCCCCGTGACGATCAGTCCGTCATAGCCCGTCGCCTCGGGCGTATCGCCCGAGGCGACGCAATCGATGAAGTATTTGATCGGCTCGTATTGAAATCCCCAGGCCTTTCCATAGCGTGTAAGGGCTTCTGACGAAAAGGGTGTGTGAAAGCGATCAGTGTAAACCCAGAGATTTGGCTCGTTGCGCAGATCCAGCCCCCCCTCGGTACCATAGAGCGTGAGGCGTTGATCCACCACATTGGAGTAACTCTCCGGCAGGATCCAGGAGCTTTCCAGAGTAAAAACGGCGTCATTATCGAATGTGAACATCGCCTGGATCGTGTCGAAGCAATCGATACCATGGCGTTCCAACACCCCTCTTGAGCCCTTGGCGTACACCTCTCGCGGTTCGGAATCGACGAGCCATCGGACGATGTCGGTCATGTGCGGCATCAGGAACCATTCCGGTCCCGAGCGCGCCCCCCATCCCAGCATCTTGGTCGGCACCCAAATGGTGTCGCTGAGGCGCGCATAACCCATGACCGGCTTTCCGAGTTTGCCGCTTTCGGCATAGGACTTGGCGCCCATGAACAACGGATGCCAACGCGCGTGGAAATCAACCATCAGGATGCCGCCACCGGTTTCGGCAGCATCCAGGATTGCTCTAGCGTCGGCGACTGTTGTCGCCAGCGGCTTTTCGATCAGTACGCTTTTGCCTGCGAGCAGCGCAGCAACGGCCGGCTCCCGATGGAGATGGTCCGGCGTGGCAATCGTAACCGCCTCCACATCGGAGGAAAGGACATCTGACAATTGCGTCGACCAATCGCAGCCAAACCGTTCGGCAGCTGCGCGCGCGCGGTTTTCATCCAGATCGCAGATGACTGCGAGTTCAGCAGCCGCGTGCGATTGCAATGCCAATGCATGGTTGGCACCCCATACCCCGGCGCCGACGATCGCAGTTTTGACGGGCCTCGTCGCTGTCGTCATTCGTTCTGTCTCCCTTGTTCGGTTGAGTGGCCTGCGGAGGGCAGGGGAAAGATGGCTTAGGATGTCGGTAAGTTCGAAGATCACGACGTCTGCGCCTGCCGCCGTCAAAAGCTCCGCATGTCCGGGCCCGCAATGGCTGCCGCCACAAAAACCGATCACCCGCATTCCGGCTCTCACGCCCGCAGTCACGCCCGCGACACTGTCTTCGACCACCACACTGTCTTGAGGCGCAACACCCATCGTCTGGGCGGCATGCAGAAAAATGTCAGGCGCCGGCTTTCCGTTTGGCACCATGGCGGTACTGAAGATGTTCGGATGAAAGAGGGGTAACAACCGGGTCACCTGCAGACCGAGCCGGAGCTTCCGAGGCGTGCTACTGGATGCGACACAAACCATTGTGTTGAGCTGTTCGAGGAGTGACCGCACACCCGCAATGGGGCGCAACACCGTCCGGAACGCGCCCTCGACCCGCTCCTTAACTTGTTCCTCGAAGCCGGCTGGTATCACGAAATGGTAGTCGGCGCGCAGGATGCGTGACATTTCCCGAAAATTTATTCCGGTAAATCGCCTCGTGACCTCTTCAAGGCTGATGGAGCAGCCAGCGGATTGCAACGCGCTTGCAAGGATCTTGCATCCCAGATCCTCGCTGTCGATGAGCACGCCGTCGCAGTCGAAGATGATGAGCTTTGGATTCATAGAGTTGTTCCTCATGAAGCCTCAGACGCCGGCCGATATCGCCAGGACCTGCCGTTCCTCGGCCTCCACGCCCGTCACCCGGAAGCTGTTTCCGTCGAATGTTGCAATGTCGAACTGGGGCGGCTTGGCGACAAAGCGTGCGTCCCGGCTGGAAAAATCCGGCAGGATCTGGTGGGCCGTGCCGGCGGAGGAGGTAAACGGTATTCCGTCCCATTGTCCCGACATGGAGACATGAACATGCCCGCAAAATATGTGCCTGACCCGTCCGTGCGCTTTAAGAAGTGACATGACGGCATCGGGATTGCTGAGGAGCATTCCTTCGAAATGCGGCAAGCCGATGCGGCGGAAGGGGTAGTGCGTGAAGATGGCGACGTCCTTGTCGGCAGCGGCCGTTAGTGTGTCGGCCAACCACGTCAGGCGCTTCTCGCAGAGTTGGCCCTCAGTCGAGCCTGGCGCCAGCGTGTCCAGGTAGATGAAACGCACACCATCGATGTCGTCAAAACTTTGTACGAACCCATGCGCATCGGCCGCAGTGTCACGGAAGACCGACCGGAACTCCGCCCGGTCGTCGTGATTGCCGAGCATCAGCCGAGTCTGGATCGGAAAGTTTGTCAATCTTTCGCGAAGCATCGTATAAGCTTCCGCATCGGCGCGATCGGTGAGGTCGCCGCTGATCACACACAGGCGGACATTTGCATACTCTCGCTCGATTTGAGTGAGTACGCGATCCAGTCGATGCATCGGATCGAGCCCAAACAGTGTCTCCTGTCGTCGAACGAGGTGTGGATCCGTGATATGGGCGATCATCATTGAGAAATCCCCCGCCTCACTTCGGAAGCAGCGCGCGCGTCTCGCGCGCCATGGCCGCGAGCACTTCGTCGGCATCGGCTCCGCCGGCGATCCGCGTCATGTTATCGACGAGGTTGCGAGCGATCTTGACGCCGTTAGGGCCCGGCCACGCAGCCCACTTGCGAGCGATGGGAATCTGCCGCGAACTGCTTTCCCAGTTGGGGTTCTGTCTGAAAAAATCACCAAGAAAACCCGGCTCCAGGGCCTTGGTGTTCGCAGGCATGTAACCTGTCGCCTTGGCAACGATTGTCTGGCCGACGGGACCGCTGGCAAATTTGATATATTCCCATGCCGCTTTCTGTTTTTCTTGATCGGTTGTAATGATCACGGCAGCCATACCACCGGTCGGCACACCTGCCTTTTGTGGATTGGCGAGCGGCATGGTGGATGTCTGCATCACAAACTTCCCGCCGATCTGCTTTTCAAAGGTGCTGATGATGGACGGGGACGTGAAGTAAATTCCAAGCGTGCCGGCAGCAAATTGCTGTCGTGCGGCGCGCTGTTCGATCGCTTTCTGTCCACCCTCGGTAAAGAAGCGTTTGAAGAGCCGCATTGCGGCCTTGCCCTCTGCGCCGTCAAAGGCGATGTCTTTGCCGTCGGCGCTCATCAAGTCGCCGCCCTGGTTGAAGATCAAATTCTGGAACATCCAGTCATCCGTCCCCACGTCGTAATACATGCCGTCAATGCCGCCGCCCAACGACGTAATCGAATGCGCAAGGCTAATCAGACCGTCCCAGTCGGTGGGCAGCCTGCCGGGATCACCGCCAGCTGCTTTCACAAGGTCGATGTTGAAGAAGACGATCGGGGTCGAGGTGGCATAGGCGAGCCCGTACTGGACATTGTCCACTTGCCCCAGCGAGAGAAGCCGATCCGAGTAACCTAGGCCAGCCAGGTCCTGCCCACCAGCGAAAGACGTAAGGGGAACCGCGATTTTTCGAGAAACGAGGTCCGGGATTTTCTGCAGCCCTGTTATAAAGACGTCCGGCAGATCCTTGGTCATCGACTGGCGCAGCACCGTCTGCAGGGCCTCATCATAGTCGGGTGCGGCGGCGCGGAATGTAATCGTTACGCCGGGGTGGTCCGCCGTGAAGGCGTCGGCGACAGCCTTGTGGAAGGCCTGATGCGATGGATAGGCGTATTGGACCACAAGGCTGGTTTGCGCAAGCGCAGGCTGCGCGACAAACGGCAAGCAACCGGCAGCGGCAAGAATTGCGAGGAAGCGGGAAAGCATATCAAAATACCTCCTGGTTGGGGTTATTTTAAGCCGGTGACAGTGAGTCCACGGATGAATTGGGCTTGAGCGAAAAGGAAAGCGATGACGAGCGGCGCGATGACGATCGTGCTGGCTGCCATCAACGCGCCGATATTTCCGCCGGCCTGGCTCGACTGCCGGAACATCATCAGGCCGAGCGGCGGTGTGGCGAGGCTGGGCTCGGTGATCACGATGAGGGGCCAGTAGAGATCGTTCCAGTGTGCGATGATCGAGAAGATGGAAAAGGCCGCGATTGCTGGAAGCGCCGTTGGGAAAACGATGCACCAGACGATCCCGAATTCGGAATAGCCGTCCAGGCGCGCTGCCTCGATGATCTCCTGGGGGAAGGTCTTGAAGAACTGGCGCAGCAGGAAGATGCAGAAGACCGATATCGAAAACGGCATGATCAGGGCAGTATAACTGTCGAGCAGGCCGAAATAGGCGAAGGCGATATAAATCGGCAGCGCCGGCACCTGGATGGGGATCATCAACCCGAGAAGCACAGCCGCCATCAAGATGCCGCTTCCGCGGAAGGGAATTTTAGCCAGAGCATATGCGCACGGTGCGGCAACAATTACCTGGACCACCAGGATCGCAAGCGACACCACCGCACCATTCACCATCAATCGCAGCAATGGCGCTTCCGTGAAGGCGGCAATATAGTTCGCCGTTCCGCCCCACTTCGTTGGGAGCAGTTGGAACTCGGCGAGGAAAACCTCATCAGGCGTCTTGAAGGAGGTGACAATCATCCAGAAGAACGGTGTCAGCATGAAGATTGCCCCGCAAAAAAGCGCGAGATGGGCAAGCGTACTGGAGACGGGAGAAGAGCGGCGAACCATTAGTAGTGCACCTTTCGATCTGCTAAGCGCATCTGAAGGATGATGAGACTGACAGTGACGAGGAGAAAAACAACGGTCAGCGCAGACGCGTAGCCGGTGCGGAAATACTGAAAGGCTTCCAGGTAGATTGAGTAAAGGATGACTTCGGTCGCCTTGTTCGGGCCGCCTTGAGTGATAACCGCAACCGACTCAAACACCCTCATCGCATTAATTGCGGTTGTGATGGTCACGAACAATGTGGTCGGACCGAGCAGCGGCCAGGTCACGATCATAAACCTGTCGATGCCGCCAGCCGCACCGTCGAGGGCCGCGGCCTCGTCTATCTCCTTCGGAATCGAGCTCAATCCCGCGAGGAACAATACCATGTTGAAACCAATCGACTGCCAGATCCCGATTGCTGCGAGTGAAACAATCGCCCAATCCGGATCAGACAGGAAGCGGATCGGATCGATCCGCAACACTGAGAGCAGATGATTGGCGAGGCCAATGCTGGGATGGAGAATGAACTCCCATACTGTCGCCATAGCGACCAACGTCGCGGTGACTGGCAGGAAAAACGCGACCTTGTAAAATCTCGCAAGAACGCTCCGACGTTCAATCAGCAGCGCCACCGCAAGGGCAATAAAGATGGAGCCGGGAACGACGAGCGCCACGTATAGCGCTGTGTTGCGAACCGACTGCCAAAAGACCCGATCGGCCAGCATGTCGGAATAATTGGTTATCCCGATATATCTCAGTCCCTCCTTGCCGAGCTCATAGTCGGTAAAAGACAGGACGACGACCAGCGCCGTCGGGATAACAAGAAAGGCAAGCAGGAGCGCGGTTGCAGGGAAGACCAGCAGCCACATCGTCCCGAAATCATATTGCCGTACCGGTCTGTCGATCGTGGACGCCGTTGTCATGCCGCCGCCCTCCGCCGGGGCCGTAACCGCAATCCATCCGGCCCGAACAAAAAAAGCTTCGAAATGTCCAGATTGACGCGGACGAGCTGCTCGCAGGTCAATCGGGTCGCGTGGGCGGGCTCGATCCGAGCGATGATCGGGTGTTCGAGATAGTCCACTGCGATATGTGCGAACGCTTCTGCGCCAAACCTTTCACAGAAGATCACTCTCCCGCTCAAATCTGTTTGGTCGGCTGATGAGACCGCAGTGCAGGCTTCAGGGCGAAACGCGACAGTACACTCCGCGGATCCGCTTACTATTGCACCGATCTGGCGACCCAGCTGTGTGTTCGCAATGGCAGCAAATGGCATCGTGTTGAGTCCAGGATTGGATATGAAGCTTGCCACCTTCAGGTGGTCCGGATCGTCGTAAACCGCTTCCGGCGTGCCTATCTGAAGGATGTTGCCCGCGAACATTACGGCAATGCGGTTTGACATCGTCATCGCCTCGGCCTGGTCATGGGTTACGTAGATCAGTGTGACCTGCAGGCGACGATGAAGCTGCACAAGCTCGCTACGCATTTGAACGCGTAGTTGCGCGTCAAGATTAGACAGTGGTTCGTCGAGAAGAAAGACGCGAGGCTTTCTGACAATAGCACGGCCAAGCGCAACGCGTTGGCGCTGGCCGCCCGAAAGCTGGGCCGGCTTTCGTGATAGCAGCTGCGCAATTCCCAGGGATTTTGCCACCTGCTCCACATCATGATCGATCTCAGCGAGCGTCGCCGCGCTCCGCGGTAGCAGCGATCCGACAAACGGCAGTCGCTGAGGCAGCGACAGACGTCGCATGCGAAGCGGCACGGCCATATTCTGAGCGACTGTGAGGTGGGGATAAAGCGCGTAGTTCTGGAACACCATTGCCACATCGCGCTCTTTCGGCGGATCATCTGTGACAGTTCGACCGGCGATGCTGATCGAGCCTTCCGAAGCCGTTTCGAGACCGGCTATCAAACGTAAGAGCGTTGACTTGCCACACCCCGACGGCCCCACCAGCGTCAGAAATTCCCCCGGCCGCACCGAAAGATCGACGGGCCCAACGACACGGTGGCCGCCAAATTGCTTGACTAATCCTCTGGCATCTATTGCCCCATCGTTGATGTCAATCACTGCTTGCCTCCTCACACACTCGGTCCATAAATTCCATATATAGTGGATCATAGTTCCATTTTTATGACAAGTGGCTCGCGGCAGCAAATGCCTGATTCCGATGGAAACTTTGCCACTGAGGCTCGATAGTGGCACGCGGACGTTCTTGATAGGTTCTCGCAAAACGGCATGATTTTCCCGTAAAAAAAGAAACCGGCGCCCTTAAATTCGGGGAATGCAATTGCAGGTTTTGCGTGAGAAACTCGAAAAAATCTTCGTGGGATTCGCTTGCGATGTTTTATTCGGAGTATGTCGAGGATCATGGCGCCGAAACTTGCGGTATTATCCAGGATAAAACAGCAACTACCGGTTTTTCCGCCGGCACTCGCTAAGGTCGGGGCCTATGTGGCCTCTTGTCCCGACCTGGTGCTCAGCCAGTCTGTTCGCGAAATTGCTCAGGCCTGCAAGGTGGGATCAGCGACGGTTATCAGGTTCTACCGTGAGATTGGTTTCCAAAGCCTGCTGGAACTCAAGATCGCGCTCGCAAGCGAACTGGAGGCGCAGTCGCTGTTGTCCCAGGAAAAACCAGGTCCCGTGAAGGTCGGCGACCGATTCCTGCGGGCTCTGGAGGAAAGCCGCTCCTATCTCCGCAAAGAAAACATTTCTACGCTCGCGCTTGGCTTGCTCGAAGCGTCCCGAATATATGTCCTCGGTGACGGACCGGCTCAGCTTTCGGCTCAGACTCTTGCTGCGCGACTCGTGGAATACGATCTGCCGGCGTTTGCCGTCTCAACAAGGGGATTCGAAGACGCGCATCATCTTGGCGCGTCCTGCGTTGTCATCTGTTACATGGAACCGGAGGTCGGTGCGGATGTTTTACGGCGCCTGCGCAAAATGCGCAGGCTTGGTGCGTTCATTGCCACGATCCCCTCTCAAATGAGCGCCGGCATCGATAAGGTATCCAATGTTGTCCTGCCCGCGATAACCGAATTGCCCAATGCCGCGCTTACCCATCAGTTCATTCTCGAGACATTGGTCGCGGAACTATCCACTGCTCGCGGCATGCATTCTGATTGAGGGCCTTTGGTACAGTCTCAGCAATATTCCCTGAACGCACTACTGGTATTTTGGAAACGATACCGCTATACGAGCAGAGGGCGGCGGAGCTGCCTGGGGCGTGGAAACCCCGTCAACCGAGGACGTGCTTGTTTGCGCAGCGACCGATGAATTCCCTATGGTCGGGGAGCCTGTAACGTATAGAAGAGGTTCTTTGAACCAAAGGTTACAGGGGCTAGACGGCTTTCCAACTCCCCGATCGCCAGACACGCTGTGACACGGTCGCAGCTTCGCAAGGGGTTCATAATGCAGCACCGTCGACAAGCCCGCACAACCGAAACGAACTTTTCCTGCATCGGTTTATTGGAAACTCGCGTACCTGAAGCGTTAGAGATTGACGAGGCGATCGGGCGAAAGATCCGGGCTCGCAGGACCGATCTCGGCCTCTCGCAAGGCTCGCTTGGAGCAAAGGTCGGGCTGTCGTTTCAGCAGATACAGAAATACGAGGCCGGAACCAACCGCGTCAGCTCGTCCATGCTTTTCCAGATGGCTTGCTACCTTGGCATGCCGCTCACCTACTTCTTTTCGGAATTGCCGGATACGATGGGCGAAGGCATGGGGTTGCGCGCCGAAGAAGACCGAAACTGGGAATATGTCCGATCCCCAGAAGGACGGTTACTTGTCGAGACTGCGCTTGCACTCCCACGTCAAGTTCGATCAAGGATCGTCGCATTGATGGAGATAATGACAACCGAGGAAATTTGACCTGCCGAGCCAGGGGATCATTTTGATTTGTTCACATATGTGCCAATGGCGTCGAGGAGACTGGCCAGATGAAGGCCCATCCGCCCTTCCTCAAACCAATGGCCGCTGGAATTTCCGGCCACGAAACACGTCGACCGCGACGTAACCTGTCGCAGAACAAGACCCTCAACCTGGCCGACACGCTCCTCCTCGTCCTCAAGGTCGCGCGAGGCTGCGAACAGCGGTGGCGAGGCGCCATCGCTGTTGGCGAAGGCGACCGCTGCTCGAGAGTGACGGAGCCGATGGTGGCAAGGTTGAACGAGACTCTGCACGCCGGGCCACCCGCTCGCCGGCACGGCGTCGGCTATCGGCTGGGTGGCCAACGTCGGCGAAGGCAAAAAAGGGCAGGCCGAGGCGGGTCAAGACCTTCAAATGATCCCGGCTCCGACGGCACCCTGCCCGCAAGCGCCTGGACATCTAGGACGCCGCGGCAGCCTTGAGCTTTTCGACCGGAGCCAGCGCCTCCGCCCTAATCGCTGGAAAGGCCGAAGGCTTTCGGCCACGGCGCTCTTCGGACCGCAGACGAGGCCTAGTCACTTTGTGATCAACGGAGCAGCCCGTCGACGTCGAAATCCTCCCAATCCCGAAGTCTCGATACGGAATCATCCAAACCGGTGTCCGTTTTTTCCCGCAGATTGCCGCTCTTCTTGATCAACCGCCTCAGCTTTGCCTGATAGGCGGCCCTCCTTCTCTTATCAGCCTTCGCCTCGACATCCTCCACTCGCCACTCATCGACGGCTCCTCGGTCGAGGAGGTCTTCGACCACCTTTGGGTCGAAGACATGGAAGGTGATCTGACGCGCTCGCCCGGCCAACCTCACGGTTCTAGTCCCAATGCTGGGAAGGCGGCCATCCGCAAGCCAGCGATGCCGCTCGCTCGTCTTCATCCCGAGAATGTCCTCAATCTCGCGGGGGATGACAGGCAACGTGGGCGCATCCTCCATCGTCGTCGCGACAACTGAGACCGCAGCATTGAAAGCCGCCTTTTGATCGTCTGGCATCGATAGAACCAGATCGGTTCCTTCGAGCGATAGCGCTTTTTTAGAAATGGCAGGCAGCCTCGCCCGGACTTCCTGCATGATACCCTTCGCGCGAACGGAAGACCCCAATGTAACCGCAGTCGCCAACGTCCATGTTCTGATCAGTTCGACGTCGTTCTTTTCGGATTTCGGCATGCAACCTAGATGGTGCGGGCGACAGCAACCGTCAATGTACTACTTCGCTATGTGTCCCGCCGGCACAGAGTAGTATTAGATCAATGATGGATCGGGCATTTGCTTCTCAGACTTAACGTCTTTCCGTACCGATGCCGTCTAAAACCGTCGACCTCATCCTCCAGAGCGCTGGATGCGACGATCAGGAAGCGTCCTAAGCCCGCTCGCCATCTGCGACGTTCTCGTTCGAGCCTTTCCGTGCGTCCGGTCGTACGCTGAAGCGGTGTCAAACCGATCCATGCGGCGAAGTCGCGTCCAGAGCGAAAGGTCTCCGCTTTCACGTCCGGACGTCGTTCTCGTGGACGGTGGTCAACGAGCTGCGGAGGACAGCACAATTACAGATTGCACTTGACTCAATGTGACATAATGTCATATTAGGAATTCTACCCGGAGATGTATTTTATGTGGACTTAACAACCGCAATAAAGCGGCCCGTACTTTCGAAATCAATCTGCAGCAGAAAGAAGTCAGTACGTCGATGATCCGTATGGGTGGTTTAGTCGGGATTTTTAGGGACATCGGTTTCCACGGCATTGTTATCTTCACTAGAGACGGCCTCCTCCTAAGACAGAAGAGCACCTCCAGGGACCTGAAACTAGGAGATATCAACCAGGAATTCGTCAAACTGTTAACCCAGCTACGAGGGCTCGATGTCCGCTTCGGCTTCGTCTCTGGTCAAAGGGGAGCAGATGCCGGCGCTCCGGGAGAGGATAAATTTGCTGAACTGACTACACTGCTCGACAAGTTGCTCGAGCCTGAGGACGCTAAACCAGACTTTTGGATTGGGCGAAATCAACCCGCAGAAAGGGGGGAGGCAAAAGCAAACATCGACGGCGGTTGGAAGGAGATTGACGATGCCAAAACTATCTTGAGGGTGATCAGCTGGTACGGAATAGATAAGAAAGACGCTCTGTTCGTCAGCAGTTCGTCTGCGGAGATTTCTGCGGCGAATCGTGTGGACATCATGGGCATTAAATACTCCTGCCGGCAGCACAACAGGCGGTTCGGAGCGCACACACCGCCCTCCGCGTCTGAGATTACCGACGTGCAACGCCTTGGCGCGACGATCCAAGCAAAACTGCGGCTGAAACCTCGCCGGTGGCCCTAACACTGCGATTCGAACATGACGCCGCTCGCCTATCAACGACTGCGATCCCGATCTTTTTCCTGGGGCGGCCGAGGTTTTATCGACTTCGGCGCCTCACGATCGCGCTGCTGGGCTTTCTGACGTTCGCGATCCGAACGATCCGTTTCCGGCCGCCCATGCTCGGCGTTGGATCGAGCGATGCGTGATTGATCGACCGAGCGGTTGTTCGAGCTTTTATTGACGATGCCCTGCTCTGCAACGTGATCGCGGCCGGCAGCCGATTTCGTCTCCAGGCTGACAGAGCTGCGTTTCTCCTTGCCGGTCTCGGCGCGGTCGCGGTTTTTCGCGACGCGGGAATCGAGCTGCATCCCGACGACCTTTCCAATGACCTTCGTCGCCTGCTCGAAGATCAGCCGGTCGGATGGGTTGGCGATTTTCGAGGCAAAGTCTAACGCGGTATTTGCGAGCGTTTTTTTCGCGGTCTCCGCTTGGGACGCACTGATAGGTGTTGATCGCAGCATGTTCTCTTCGCCTTTCTCTTGTGCCGGGTCCCGGCCGGCGTGGACGGCTGTCTCAAGGCGCCGGTATTCGCGTTGCAGTCCAATCGAAAGATCTTGGCTCAGCTCACGGGCCGTGCCGGGTGCAGATCGATCCTTCGCAATTCCGTCCAGCATCGTGATTACAAGCCCGACCGATCGGCGGCTCTGCTCGACCCGTCCCATGGCGTTCTCTAGCCTCGGGGCCGACGGCGTATCGCGTATCTTGGACATCACCTTCTCAACCACGTTGCTCGGGGCCGTTACTCCCATCCGCCGAAACATTTCCCATTCCCAACGTTTGACGGGCGGTGGGCCGGCGCGCTCGAGGCGCTTTTGACGGTCGATTGGAATCCCACGCTCGCGAGCCTTTTCGGCAAAGCGGATACGCCATTCGGTGAAGTCGCGGATGTTCGGATTGAGCGTCTTTCCACTGGCATTGCGCAGCGCCACCATCACATGCAGATGCGGATGTTTCTCTAGATCGTTGCGGTTGTGGACGGCATAGGCATATCGATGCCCCGAGAATTGCTCTTTGAGGAAATCACGGCCGGCCGCGACGAAACGATCGCGGTCGACGTTCGCCGGCCCCGACAACAAAAGATGCATGAAGTCCCGCGGCTGACGGGTCTGCATAAGCGTACCGACGATCTTTCCCTCCGCCGTCAGTTGCTTGTGATCCGTGGTGGTGATCTCGCGCCGTTCGGCGCCCTGCAGCTAACGCCCGCTCTTGCCTGGCCGCTCTTCGATTTGTGTTCTTGTAGCAAGCGTCACTTCCGCACTATTGCGCTGCATCGCATGGAGCGTTGCAGTCAGACCTTTCAGACCCGACGAGAAATCGGCGGGATAGCACGAGATCGGCTTGATGCCCCCTCGTCTTAAAGCTTCATCCAGTCGCGCATCGATTGCATGCACGGCGTCGATCTCCGCCGGAACGCGATTGCCGCTGCTTCGATCAGACCGATCCTTTTTCTCATGGGCAATCACCAGCGCGAAATCCAGGCGTGTCTGCCCCTTCACGCCCTCGCTGACACTGAATGCATAGGTCCGGCCGGTGTCGCCGGCCTGAAAGAAACCATCTTCGGCGAGCGCATTGATGGCGCGGGCTATGTCTTCCCGGCTGGCGCTTTCGAGCTCGTAGGTCAGTCGAAGAACGTCCCTACTTCCCTTGCGGCTACCGAACTCTCTCTCCCATGAACGTACTGCCTCGTTGATGTCGGACACCTCGCGGTCGTCTTGGTCGCGCGCCTTCTCTTCCCTGCTCTGGTAGGAAAGCACGCTGCGAGCGGAGCTCGCGCCGGCGCCATAGGACAGGACCTTGACGACGACAGCGTTATTCCCGAGCGCGCGGCTGAGCGCCGAGGCAGCGCCGGGATGCCTGGCCGGAGGCTTGCCAGTTGTCGCAAATGACGGCCGTTTCCCACCACCGCCACCGCCGCCGCCACGCCGCCGCACTTCGTCGTCGATCAGATCGAAATAGCTCGGCAGCCTTCGGCCTTGCAGCCTAGACTTCGAGCGAGGTCTGGACGGCTCGTTCATCACGTTTCCTGATCAAGTCAACGATGTAGGACGACGGCCGGACAAAGGCCGCATCGCGGATTGCATCGAGAGCGCCCATGACCTCGTCGAGCTTGTGCGCGATCGCATTGGTGCTCCCTGAATGTCCGCCCTGCTCGCGGAGAAACGCCTCGTTGCGAAAAGCAAGTTCGCGCAGAAATTGGTGTATGTACGCCAATTGCCGGTCGTGTTCGTCGAGCATCGCCGGAACGTGCATGATCTCCCTGGTGACGATCAGCTTTGCGACGATGTTGACGGAAATCTCGAGCCGTGTAGCAAGAGCCTCGGCATTGCTTAAAACGTGATCGGGCAGACGAAACATGACGGGTGGCTCTCGCATTTTGGTCATAGTCCCCTCGCCGTCAGCGCCTCGATAATGAGCCTGTGCGTCGCCGACGACAGTTGCTCGTGGCGTTCCAACGAGACCCGGAAGATTTTCGTCAGCACGCCGTCGTCGAGATAGAGCGATATGCGTTTTCGCTTCACGTCTGCGCCCGCTGCCGATACGCGTTCCTTCGGCGCTGATCGCCCACCACGTTGATGTTTGCTTGGACCTCGGATTTCCGGCGGCCGGGTGTCTGGAAGGATGGTTTCTTCCCGCCCCTGAGGAACATCATCAGGCATGAGCGTATCGAGATCGATATTGGTCGGCATGTAGGAGGTCGCAGTTTCCGCGACGTCATTCGCCTGGCCTTCTCTGGATCGGGCTAGGGCGAGAATATTTCCTGCCGGCGTTCTTTCCCTCGACATGATCTCAAGCCGCCTCCGCCTGAAGAAGGCCGATGAACTCGTTATTGATCCTCTTCACGAGATCAATCGCGTCGAGCACACTTTCCGACGCTCGGCGCTTGGCCGACGGCGTCAGGGAGGGATTGTTCTCGATGCTGGCAAGCTTGGAATAGAGCGAGCCAAAGCCGGCACCGACGTCACTGAAGTGGTTGCTTTTCCGGACGACTGTCTCGACCATGGGAATCCTACCGCTCGTCAGGATCGCGTGAACCTCGGGTAGCGAGCGGTTGTGCTTGAGGGCGATCATGTCGACATAGTTCCAGATCGCAGCATAAGGGATCGGTCCCCGACCCCGTTTCCTCGAGATCTCGTTCAGAATCGTCGCCACCTTTATAGCCGACGTCGCGGCGGTCGGTTCCGGGATGACCGGTATGAGGATCGCGTCGCACTCGTGGTAGACGTCGATAGCGCGCTGGTGCACATAGCCGCCGACATCGTAGATCCGAATATCAGCCTCGGGAGCATTGTCGAGCCGATCCCGAAACCGGTCTGCAGGAGCAACTCGCAAATGCAGCAGCGTCCCATCCGTCGGCAGCAATCCCCGCTTCATTGAAACATTGTACCAGCGCGTGGCTGATTCCTGCTCATCGCAATCGATCAACAGCGTCCTGTGTCCCTGTTGGGCAAACTCCGCTGCAAGATTGACGTTGAGAGTCGATTTCCCGGCGCCGCCCTTGAAGGTCGAAATGGCAAGCGAGAGCGGTTTTGCTGTCATCGAATTCCTCACCGTTTTGGGGAACGAATGTCGGCGCCGCGGCCAGCGGGTCAGAAGACATAAGCCTACGGCCGACGCGTATGAAGCCAGGGACACCAGCTTCGCGTCACCCCACGCACAAACGCCTGAAATCCTACTTTCAGGCCCGAAGCTTCCGTTAGAGCAGTCCGCGCTGCCGCGCCGCAATCAGTTCGTCGTTCAGTCGCATCGTCTCCCGCTCGCGTGCTGCATCGGCGATCGGATCCCTCCCCGGCCAAAATCCCAGAAGCGGCAGGAAAAGGAGCACAACGAAGGTGATCGTCGCAGCCTTGAACCAGGAAGACCGGTCATAGAGGTCCGCAGCCCACTGCCACAGCGCCTCGGTCCACTCTGCCGGAAGGAACGCATACGAAAATGTCAAGGCAATCGCGTAGCCCACGAAGGCCGCCACCAAAAGGCAAGCCGCCGCCACCAGCAAAAAGTTCGCTATCAAGATCAAGAACCACGCCGCCCGGAACGGAAACGCCAAGGTTCTGAGCCCCTTTCGATGCACCACCATCTGCTTGTCTCCACATACGAAATCGAGCGTCCAGAAAACGCTACCTCAACTCTAATGGAATTCCAGACTTGCACTACAGTACAAGTTTGTGCATGATCAAGCAAGTCAACAGATGACGGATGCGAACATGAACCATGGCGCATGGCGACCCACTCGCCCCCACTTTTGGACCCTTGTCGGTTTTTTGATCGCTCTGCCAGTGGCCGCACGGGCCGACTCGATTGCGGAGTTCGTCAGCTCCTATCAGGAGGCCTACGCCCGAGGGCAAGATCTGACCCCCGGGTCACAGACGGGAATAGATACGATGTGGCTTGCAACACGGCTCGACCTGGGAAGAGCCAGCCCGAAGGCCACGCTGAGCGACAGCGCGTTTCTCGCTGATGATGGCACGGTTGTCAGGCTGGCCGGGGTGCAAGGCTGCCTTTCGACCGGCCGAATAGAATTTGCGGGTGTGGTAGCGACATGCTCCATGATCTCGCTTGCCGGGATGACCGCTGTTCTTGGCGAGGCGAAGGCAAGTGCCGGCAATGCGTTCCCCTTCCATGACTTGGGCCGGAATCTCGGCCAGCCAACCGTGCGTTTCGCGGAGTGCTTTTTCATGAAGGACGGTGCGGTGCAGTCGCTCTCGGAAGCGCTCATCGCCAAGGGCGTGGCGTTCGCCTCTCGTGACGGTGCGGGCCGACCGGTCTTTCCGGAATATGCGCGCGCTGAAGGCGCCGCACGAAGCTCAAGAGCCGGGATCTGGGCAAACGACCATTTCGTGCATCCCTACGGTGAGCGCTGTCGCGCAAATCCAGCAATGCACTGATGCGGATCGGAACCTTCATGCTGCTTTCCACGATCACCGTTTCGGGCCTTTATGCGGGCATCACCATCATGCCGATATTTGCCGGTGCGGAACTTAACCAGACGCGGCATGCCTTGCCCCCAGTCGTTCCCGTTCAGGCATCGCAAGCCGAACGCACGGCAGCCGTTGAGGGGGATCGTGCTCCATCCGAATTCGCGCCATTCCCTGCGAAAGCGCAGTTCGAGACCGGTGACACCTGGGTCTCCGGCGGTAGGCGGTATCGCCTCTATGGCCTGCAGGCATGCCTGCGCGGGACCAGCATCACTCTTTCCGGCGGCGCTGTCCGGGATTGCGGAGAACTCAACGTGATCATGACGCAGGCCATGATCAGGGACGCGAGACCCGTCTGTACGAACATGAAGTACATCGACCGCAACAATCTCGTCGTTGCGTGCCAGACGACCGCAGGGCGGTATCGCTACGATCTGGCGACCTATTTGATCGCTCAGGGCTGGGGATTTGCGGCGGTCGACGGCGCCGGACATTTGATCGTTCCAGGCTACAGGATCGCCGAGGAAAGCGCGCGCGCGGCGCAGGCAGGTCTTTGGGCGTATCCGGACATGCCGCATCCGGTCACCATCCTCACGCAGCAAGTTGGAGCGTCGCGATGAAAGCCGCCGCCCTCACGATGATATTGCTCGCAGTCACCCAGACGGCATCGCTTGGGCAAGGCCGTCCGACTGATGTGCCGCGCCAGATTTACGGCAAGGTACAGATCATCGACGGCAGAACATTCGAGTTTATTAAGAGCCGTCAGGTCGTCCGGCTCGCGGGCTATGAAACCCCTCGCCTGGAGCAGACGGCGACGAGCGAAAGCGTGACGTGGCCGGCCGGGCAGGTGTCACGTGCCTGGATGATCCTTCGAACGCTTGGCCAGAACGTCAATTGCACGCCGATCGGCCGGGACGCCAACAAGGTTCTAATCGCCCATTGCTTTGTCGGTGAAACGAACCTGGCCGCGACGGCGATCGCGGAAGGCATTGGCTACGCCTTCAACTATCGCAATGAACCCCAAGTCCCCGCCTATTTCGATATCGAGCGAAAGGCCCGCGGTTTAGGTTTCGGTGTCTGGTCGTCGCCGGACCTGCTGCCTCCATGGCTGTACACCGCGTCGACGGCGAATGACGGACTGTCCGATAGGCTTTCATCGGAATCCGACCGGGTCCTACCGTTGCCCTTACCGGTCACCCCAGACAGTACCGTGACCCTTACGAACACGCATGGAGGTTGAATGAAACGCTTCTCCCGACTCTTCGCCGTGGTGGCGTTTCTGCTGACCGTCGCTCCGCCCGCAATCAGCGCGCAAGACGGCCCCACCCAGAAACAGATTGAAGAGCGCGATCCGGACTTTTGCGGAGCGGGCGGCGCTGGCTGCGATCCGCCGAACGTGCAGCAATGGAAAGCGGCCGGCAACAGGCTTGCGGACCTATCGGCGGCCGACCTCAGCCAATACGCCTACGCCTGCGCGAAACATCCTGAATGGAAGAAGGAGTGCGAAACCGATCCGGTCGCCATCCTGAAGCGTCTTGGAATCGAGGGATATTGATGTCGTCGATGAGAACGTCCAGCAAAGGAGCACTGATCTCCGCCGCGCCGGCTTTCATCATTGGAACGGCCGGCGAATACGCCATCAACGAACTCGGTCGACGCGGTGGCCGCGACGGCGCTAGGATCACGGCGTCTCGGCAGCTTTCTTCTTTTTTAGGCGTGTTTTCCAGACCGCAATCAGCGGGAGATCGGCTTCCGTGACCTTGAGCAAATTCTCCCCATCGACGTTCCACGCTCGCTGCATCTTGTCGAGGGTCGACAGCTTGACGTCACCCATCGCGCGAGCCAGGCGCGATATGTATGCCTCATCCACGCCGAGCTGCTCTGCCAGCACCCTGTTCTTCACGTCACGCTCAGCCTTCAACCGCTCGATGCCGATTGCGAGCCTTTCCTGGAACGTCAGTGCCTCTAATGAGGCCATATCGACGGGTTCGACCGGAATGTCGCGTTTCATACGAGGCATTGAACACCTTCCTTGGCCGCGGATACTGCTGATCCACGACAGACGGACATGCCAACAAGATGACGACAGAGCACACCTCGTCTTTGGAGCCGCAATATCCTCGACAGCCTCTTGCTCATTCAATACTCGATATCGACTGGTAACCTCTACGACTAAGCGTAAACCGATTGTTGCCCATCTCTCACGTTGGGCAGTTTACAACTTCGTTACGCCTCTTACACCTACACCGCTACGATCAGCCGGTGCAAGAGCACTGGTGACGGCTTGCTGTCCGCATGGCGGCCGCCAAGCAGCCGGCCCCTGAGATGGCATGCGTGGGGTCGGGCGACAGATTGACGTCACGTCGCTGCCACGAGCCCACGCCGGCCGTCCTTTCGCTCCGTCGCGATCCTATCTGGTGATGACGAAGACGGCGTCCGGCATCCAGCTGATGCAGCATTCCTCGCCTTCCTTGATGATCACCACATCGGCGCCGAGCACCCTGACGCGCATCGGAATATCTCCTGCCCGACCGATCACGAGTGCATTGTCGCCGTAGTTGACGATCGTCTCGACGACCATGCGAACATTCTTGCGGCCGTCGATCGGGTTGCGCGACAGCTTGATATGTTCCGGGCGGATCAGCAGCGTCACCTTCTGGCCGTCGGCAAGAACGTCGGTGCTCGCATAGTCGAAAGCACCCAGTGTGGGACTTTCAGCCGTTCCGGCCACCGCGCTGGCGATGGTCGCCGGGATCAGGTTGCTCTCGCCGATAAAGGCGGCGACAAAGGATGTCTGCGGGCGATGATAGATATCCAGTGGTGCTGCGGCCTGTTCGATCCCGCCTTTCTCGAAGACCACGATGCGATCGGACATCGACATGGCTTCCGACTGGTCGTGGGTGACAAAGATGGTCGTCACGCCGAGGCTGCGCTGGATGCGCTTGATTTCGATCTGCATCTGCTCGCGCAGGTTCTTGTCGAGCGCACCGAGCGGCTCGTCGAGCAGAAGCAGCGAGGGTTCGAAGACCAGTGCGCGGGCAAGTGCGACCCGCTGCTGCTGGCCGCCGGACAGTTCCTTCGGATGGCGATGGCCGAAACCCTTGAGGCCGACGAGCGACAGCATGTCTTCTGCCCGCCTCAGGCCCTGCGAGCGGCTGACACCGCGCATCTGCAGCGGGAAATAGACGTTTTCGACCGCCGTCTTGTGCGGAAACAAGGCGTAGTTCTGGAACACGATGCCGATATTGCGCTCATGCGGGGCAAGCTGGGAGATCGACTGCCCGCCGATCTCGACGGATCCCCCGCTCGCCTTTTCAAAACCGGCAATGATCATCAGGGTAGTCGTCTTGCCCGAGCCGCTCGGCCCCAGGAAAGTCACGAACTCTCCCTTATCGACCGACAGGCTGACATCGTCGAGCGCCGTGAAATGCCCGTAGGTCTTGGTGATGTTGGAGAGTTGCAGGTAGTTCGTCATCGGAAGTCCTTGGGGAGCCCTTCGGGGGTGTTCAATGTGCGCCGGCCGGCCGGCTCGGCTTGGGAGCGCGGCTGCGCAGTGCGCCGGCGAAATAGGGAGCCGCTATGCCGATCAGCACCACGAAGAAGAGCACCGTCGAGATGACGGCAATCACCGGATCGGCCTCCTGACGGATGCTGTCGAACATCTTGCGCGGCAGGGTCTCGGCATCGCGGCCCGAGATGAAGATCGCCACAACGGTTTCGTCGAAGGACTGGATGAAAGCGAAAAGCGAGCTGATCACCAGTCCCGGCCGCAGGATCGGCAAAGTCACGTGCAGGAACGTTTTTGCCGGGCTGGCGCCGAGGCTCTGTGCAGCCCGTTCAAGGTTTCGGTCGAAGCCCTTGAGATTGGCGGAAAGGACGAGGAAAGCGATCGGCACCGAGAGGCAGGTATGCGCCAGGATGACGCCGAGATGGCTGTGCACCAGCCCGAGATCGCCAAAATAGGAATAGTAGCCGACCGCCATGACGATATGCGGCACCGCCATCGGCATCAGCATCATCAGATCCGCGAACCCCTTGCCCCGAAACCGATGGCGCACGAGTGCGAAGGTCGCGGGCACCACCAGGACCATGGTGAGGATGGTGGTGGCGGTCGCGATGAGAATGCTGTTCCAGGTCGGTATCAGCCAGTCCACGCTGGTGAAATAGGCGCGATAATAGCCGAGCCAGTAGCCGGGCGGCGGAAACTGCAGCGAACTCGCATTCGAAAACGACATCGGCACGACGATGACGAGCGGGGCGGCAATGAAGAGCACGACGATGAAGCCGGCCCAGCGCATGAACCTGTTCATGTTCGGTCACCCCCAGAGTTTGTCGAGGCCGAAACGGCGGTGATAGATGGTGAGGATGATCAGCGTCACCACGAGCAGTATCATCGCCATGGCGGAGCCCAGGCCGAAGGCCAGGAATTCCTCGATCTGATGGCCGATCAAGCCGGCGATCATCTGCTCGCGCGGACTGCCGAGCAGCACCGGCGTCACGTAGAACCCGAGGCAGATGACGAAGACGAGCACCGAGCCGTTGGCGATGCCGGGCGCCGTCAGCGGCAGGTAGATGTGCCGGAACAGCGACCAGCCCCTGGCGCCGAGGCTTTCCGCCGAACGGATCAGCGCCGGATCGATCTTTTTCATGACCGTGTAGATGTTCATGATCATGTAAGGCGCCAGGATATGGACCATGGCGAGCGTCGAGGAGAACCGGGTGAAGAGAACCTGCGGCGGTTTGTCGAACCCGATCATCTGCAGGAAGGCGATCAGCGGGCCGTTATTGCCGAGCAGAACCATCCAGGCATAGGTGCGGACGAGAAAACTGGTCCAGAAACTCATGGTGACGAGCAGCAGAATCAGCATCGCCGTCCGGGGTTTGGAATGCGCCATCAGATAGGCCAGCGGATAACCGACCAGAAGGCAGCAGAGCGTCACGAAGGCCGCCGTCATGAACGTGTTCAGGAAGACGCGCTGATAAAGCGCCCCGGTCAGGACCTTCTGGTAGTTCGCAAGCGAGACCTTCGGTTCGGTGAAGCTCATGATCGCCACTTCGGCGAGCGGCACGACGAAGAAGATGAGCATGTAGATGCCGAGCGGCGCGAGCAGCAGCCAGGGCCAGATGTTCGTCTTTTCCGTCAGTTTTGAAAGGCTGATGCCCATTGCCGTTCCCCTTTTTATGGCAGGCAAGGTCGTTGCGGCATCGCGCGGGGCACCCGCGCGATGCCGGCCAACAGGTCGGCTGATCGAGGACAGCGGATCAGCTGGCGACCCACTCCTCGAAACGTTCGGCGAGTTCCGCCGGATCGATGCCGAAATTGACCATGTCCTGCTCGAAGGTCTGTTTGTAGTTGTCCGGCGAGGTCGGCATGCGCTTGGCATCGGCGGCCGCGACGAACTGGTTGGAAGCGGGGTTCAGCGCGCCGTAATCCGCAGCCTTGGAGAAGCCGGCGAGCGGTTTAGCACTGGTGGCGAATTCGACGAATTTCCTGGCGTTCTCAAGGTTCGGGGTCTTCTTGGCGACGACCCAATAGGCCCGTTCGATCTCGCCCTGGTTCCAGGTCATGGCCACCGGAGCGCCAGCCTTCTCGGCCTCGAAATACCGGCCGTGCCAGATGCCGATCATGTCGATCTCCCCGTCACGCAGGATCTGCGTCGACTGGGCGCCGGCGGTCCACCAGACGCGGATATGCGGCTTGATCCTGTCGAGCGACTTGAAGGCCCGGTCCACGTCGAGCGGATAGAGGTCCTTGACCGCGACGCCATCCGCCAGAAGCGCGATCGGGATGACGCGCGACGCATACCGCTGCAGCGAACGGCCGCCGGGAAACTTCTCGACGTTCCAGAAATCGGCCCAGGTCTTTGGGCTGTCCTTGTATTTGTCGGTGCGCCAGGCCATCACAGTCGCGAACGCATGCGAGGCGACGCCGTTTTCGAAGAGGCCGCCCTTATAGGGCTCCTTCAGGTTTTCGATGATGCCGGCCTGGTTGGCGCGCACCAGTTCACCGCCGCCAAGCGTGGTGACGTCGAACTCGTAGGTGCCGGTCTTGACCTGCTGGGCAAGCTTGGCGAAGGAGACCGGGGAAACCGTCTTCACCTGGATGCCGGTCTCGGCGGTGAACGGATCGATCAGATGCGTCTTCGCGGCAGCCTCCCAGGGGCCGCCCCAGGTATTCACGTAGAGGATCTTTTCCTGAGCGCGAACGACATAGGGAGCGGCGAGCGAAGCGGTGATCGCGGCGCCGGCCGCCTTCAGGAAACGGCGGCGGTCAGGCATGAGAAAGGTCTTCATTCCAGTCATTGCAGTTCTCCTCTTTATGATTTTCTGAACGTGGCTTCGTAGAGCCGCAGCCAGTTCCCGTGCGTGATCTTCGCGACGTCTTCGTTCGAGAAGCCCACGGCGCTGAGGCCGTCGGGGATCACCCTGATGTCCTCGACCTTCTGGAACCATTGCGGAGGCGCGGCCTTGAGCGGCTTGCCGGCGGCGCTCGCACCGTAGTCCTCGCCGCGCGTCCAGCGGCCCTTGCGCATCCAGGCATAGTCGGGGGCGGTGAAATTGTGGCTCTTGTCGGTGCCGATCGCGACGGAATCGATGCCGGCGATATCGACCGTCCGGGCAACCATCGTGCACCAGGCCTCGATCGAGGCGCAGAACGCATCGCCGGTGATGTTGCGATAGGCGGCGCAGCCGATCACGCCGCCGGTGTCCTTCAGCGCCTTGATGACGTCGTCCGACTTGTTGCGCTTGTGCATGAAGAGCGATTGGGCGTTGGCGTGGGTGACCGCGATCGGCTTCTCCGACACCTTGATGGCATCGAGTGTCGTACGATCGCCGACATGGCTGCAGTCGACCAGGATGCCGGCCGCGTTCATTTCGCGGACCACTTCCCTGCCGAAGCGCGACAGGCCGGAATCCTCCGCCTCGTAGCAGGAGCCGCCGAGCTCGTTCTGGTTGTTATAGGTGAGCTGCACCACGCGCACGCCAAGTTCGGCGAACATCTCCACGAAGCGGATCCGGCCCTCGAAAAGGTTGCTGTTCTGGAAGCCCATGATGATCGCCAGCTTGCCCGCATCGGAGATGCGGGTGATGTCGCCCGCGGAAAGGGCAATCTCGGCGATGTCGGCATTCTCGCGAACGAGATCGCGCCAGCGGCCGATCGAATCGAGCGATTCCACCGTGCCTTCCCAGAAGCCACAGGTGTTGACGACGCCGCCAACCGTTCCCTTGAGCAGCGTTTCAAAGGCGGCGCGATCGAAATGCCCGCATTGCAAACCGTCGATGATCATGATCGCGCACTTTCCTTTTCGCGTTCGGCCTTTTCGCGTTCCGACAATCTGGACGACAGGAACGTCACGTCGGTCTCGTCGTCATTGTCCTTGCGGCCGATGACAGTGCCGTCTTCGTTGACGATCATCGGGCCGGCGTGGCGGCGCGAAACGATACTGTCGGTGGCAAGCGCCTGTTTTGCCAGGTGATAGATGCGCCACCAGAGATCGCTCTCGATCTCTGCGCCCTCTTCCAGAAGCGACCAGAGCAGAGGATCGTCTTTGCGGACGTCGCCGGTGACGGCCGCGGGAACAGCTTTCAGCACATTGCCCGACATGGAGATCGCAAGCCCCGATCGACCGCCGAAACGCGTGGCAATTGCGAGCTCGTCGGCATCCGTCGCACCAAGTACCGTCAGTTCTGCCGACCCGAACCGGGACGCAAGCTCGCCGAGGAGATCGAGGGCGGTCGGCAGCACGAACCAGGCATGTTCGCCCGCGGCATCGAGCGTGATGCGGTTACCCTCCTCCGAGGCGATCGCGATACGGGCGACGGCCGCCGACCTGAAGCTCACGAACCGCTTTTCGAACAGCTGGAAACCACCGAGGCCGAGCTTCTGCGAATACATCGGAAAGTCGCCGACCGTCAGGAAGAAACCCTTGGGCAGATTGCTGAGCGAAAAGATCCGCTCGGACATCAGCCGCATCTCGCGGGGCATGACGCGCATGGAAGGAAATGAATTCAGGGAGGTCATAGAACAGGTTCCGCCGGATAGTACCAGGTGCCGGTGTAGCCGGCGCGCAGATCGTCTGGGGTCGGTGCGCCGTGATAAAGCACGCCGCGAAGGTTGCGGCTAAGGAAGTCGCGGGTCTTGTCGATGCCGTGAATGCCGACATTCATCAACCGCACGAGGTCGATCGGCACGAAAGCCTCCGCGTTGATATTGGCGCGTGGCGTGTGATAGCCCTGCCCGCGCAGGCTCTGAATGCGCGCCACCATGTAGCGATGTTCGGGATGCTTCATCAGGAAGCGGGCGACGGCGAGCGAACTTTCGGCCCTGCCGAGATCGGCAAACAGGGTCTGGATGCCGCCGCAGACATCAAGGCCGAGATCGAGCGCCTCGGGCACTTCCTCGCGGGAGCCGCGGCGGGGCTCTTCTGCCGTCTCGGATTTGTACCAGACATATTTATAGGCGTCGGGGCCTGCCATGTCGGTGTCGAGCGCCCACCGATATTCGTCACGGACGAGCGCCATCAGGTCTTCCACGGTCTCGGCCGGCGAGACGGTGAACTCGTCGGGACCGTCAACGGCCGCCAACAGCGCGTCGGCCTCTTCCGGTACCAGTTCGATCAGCAGCGACAGAAACGTCTCATAGGCTTCCGGCACGATCTCGACCTCGAATTCGAAGGCGAGGATATCCAGCGGATAATCCGCCTTGCGGCCAAGCACCGTGCCGCTCCTGCGAAACTCTTCCAACGCCGCAACCACCCTTTCGAGATCGGCGGCCACGTCGGCGCTGGAGGCAAATGTCTCGTAGACCATCTGGTCCTGGCGGCGGAAGACGATTGCCTGACGGACGAGATCGAGCAGCTTTGCGACGCGGGCATCCGACGCATCGAGCTTCAGCGCGCGCGCCGCCGCAATCGCGCCTTCGCGTGCAGCGAGAAGCCCGTTGATCAGGCGCGGATGTTTGTGGACGAAGAAGATGAGGCCGAGCGCCGAACCGTTGCCGACGCCGATATAGCGGCGCAGCTGCGGGTCGAGGCGTACGGCCTTGTCCGATTTCTTCGCGGCGAGATGTTCGACGAGATCGCAGGAAAACTCCCGCATCAGGTAGGCGGTCAGCAGCTGAGCCTCGAGAACGCCGCCAAGCGCATGGCGTGCTCCAAGCGACGGAAAGGAGCGCGTCCCGAACGTGCCGTTACCGTCGAGGCCGGTATTGCGCATCAGGTAGCAGACCTTGGAAAGATCGGCGACGGAGGGTTGGCGGCCCTCGGCCAGCGCTTCGAGCGTCTGGTCGAAGACCCGCATCGAGCGGTTCGAGCGGCACCAGATCAGCGTGCCGGCGGTCGCCCGGCCGGTATAGAGCTTTGGAATTTCCCGCCGCGCCGTTTCGATCTCCGCCTCGGTCGCCGGTCCTTCAATCAGCGCGCCCATCATGTCCCAGGCCTGGCCGATGATGCGGCCGGTGCGCGCGGTGCGGCTCGGGGGGCGGGAAAAGCCGATGAACGAGAATTCCTGGTCCGGCGCCTTGATGGAATAGACGACGGTGCCTTCGGCGTTTTCATCCACGTCGAACAGGAGATTGGAAATGTCCCAGCGCTCGCGGATCATCTTGTTCATGAAGGCGCGCGTGCCGCTGAGCCGGCTCGGCTGGATCGCCGCCAGCCGCGAGGTTTTCATCACCTCGTGGCCTGGGCGCGGCTGTGGCATCGCCATCTGTTCGGAAGTCGCGGTCATGACCGTCAACGTTCTCCCTGCTGCATTTTCGTGATGGTGCGGGCGGTTTCGAGAAGCGGCTCGCGAAAACTTTCCAGATCGAAGCGCATCTGCGGCATGACCAGCGAGATCGTCGATGTGCACTTTCCGTGGAGATCGAAGATCGGCGCGGCAATCGCCACGACCCCGCTATGGGTATAACCGCTCGACAGCGCGTAGCCATTGGCCCGGGCCTCGCCCAGAAGTTCTTCCGAAGCCAGCGGTTCGCCGCTTTCCTTGAGGCGGGAGAGCGTCACCTCGTCTGCGAAGGCGGTCAGGATGCGGCCGGACGCGGAGCCTTCGAGCGACATGGTCGTGCCGATCTTCTGTTCGGCACGCAGCACGCTTTCGGATTCGACGCGCGAGACGATGCAGGGAAGGCCGCGGTCGAGCACCGCCAGCGAAGCCGTTTCCTTCACCCGATGAACCAGCATCTCGATGATCGGCTGGACCCGCGTTCCCAGATTTGCCTGCTCCATGGCCGCGGCCGCAAGCCGGCAGGCATGCATCGAGAGACGGTAGCGCATCTCGTGATCCTGCTCGACCCAGCCGGCCTCGATCAACGTCAGCAGCCGCTGGTAGGCGGTCGGCCGAGAGAGTTCCATGGCCGACGCGATCTCCGGCAGCTTCATGCCGCGGGCGCTCAAGGCGAGCACGTCCAGCACCGCCATCGTCTTCAGAACCGTCGAGAGGGGGCGAACGCCGCCATTTTCCTCTTGTATTCTATATGAATATGATGTATCCATGTTGAATATGATCTCCCCGTCATTGACTTATGTCAACCGCACGGGCGCGCAATCGTGCGCAAATTCGAGGCCTTCATCGCTAAGACCTTCACGGCGTTTGGATTTTTCTGCGCTGAATTGGCTTGTTTCAGTCGAAGGAACGGTGTGATCGGGCGCGTAAACGGTCTGCCCTACATTCCGGCGCGAGGCGTGCGCTTCTTCCGTTGGCTGCTGCCCGCGCCCATCATCCCCTGGAGGCTCATGGATAGCTGCGTCCGCCATGAGTAAAATATTCGCATTTGCCGGTTTTATTCGCGGTTTTCTTTCAATCGCACCGTCCTATTTTCTGTCATCTAGCCGCTCAGCAAGCACTGCTGAAAGGATGACCTAAATGCTCCGGTTGAAAACCATCGTCGCGGCGGCCCTTATTCAAGCCGCAGCCCTCACCCCTTCTCTCGCCGGCGAAAATCTCGCCGCCATCAAATCCGCAGGCGTGTTCAAGATCGGCACCGAGGGGACCTACGCGCCCTTCACCTATCATGATGCCGCCGGCAAACTTGCCGGTTTCGATGTCGAGATCGGGCAGGCCGTTGCCGCGAAACTCGGCGTCAAGGCCGAATTCGTCGAAGGCAAGTGGGACGGCCTCATCGCGGGCCTCGATGCCAAGCGCTACGATACCGTCATCAACCAGGTCGGCATTACCGAAGCCCGCAAGCAGAAATACGATTTCTCCGATCCCTACATCGCGTCCAAGGCGGTGCTGATCGTTCGCCAGGACAACAGCGACATCAAGGGCTTCGCGGATCTCAAGGGCAAGAAGTCCGCCCAGTCCCTGACCAGCAATTTCGGCAGGATCGCCGAGCAGGCGGGCGCGGAACTCGTGGCCACCGATGGTTTCGACCAGTCGATCCAGCTCGTGCTGACGCGCCGCGCCGATGCGACGATCAACGACAGCCTCTCCTTCCTCGATTTCAAGAAGCAGAAGCCCGATGCGCCGGTCAAGATCGCCGCGCAGCAGGACAATGCCGATTATTCCGGCATCATCGTCCGCAAGGGCGAACCGGAGCTCCTCGCCGCCATCAACAAGGCGCTGGCGGACATCAAGGCCGACGGTACCTACCAGAAGATTTCCGACAAATATTTCGGACAGGACGTCTCGAAGTAAGCTGCCGGTTCATTCCTGAATGCGTGAATACACCGTCCGGCGTCCGCGCCGGACGCGTCATTTCTTGAGGATCACATCGTGCCGCACTGGCTTCAATTGATGTCGGATTCCCTTCCGACCCTCCTATGGGCGGGCATCCGTTTCACGGTTCCGCTGACATTGCTGTCCTTTCTGCTGGGGCTCATCCTCGGCCTGATCACGGCGGTCACGCGGCTGTTCGGCCCCGCGCCGCTGGCGCTGGTCGCACGATTTTACGTCTGGGTGATCCGCGGCACGCCGCTTCTCGTGCAGCTTTTCGTGATCTTCTACGGCCTGCCGAGCATCAACATCCTGCTCGACGCCTTTCCCGCCGCGTTGATCGGCTTTACCCTGAATATCGGCGCCTACAGTTCGGAAATCATCCGCGCCGTCATCTCCTCGGTGCCGAAAGGGCAGTGGGAAGCAGCCTATTCGATCGGCATGTCATGGCGCCAGGCGATGAACCGCACCATTCTGCCGCAGGCTGCGCGCGTCGCAGTCCCGCCGCTTTCGAACACCTTCATCTCGCTGGTCAAGGATACGTCGCTTGCCGCGGCGATCACGGTGCCGGAACTCTTCCAGGCCGCCCAGCGGATCGTCGCGACTACCTACGAGCCGCTGATCCTCTATATCGAGGCTGCCCTCATCTATCTCGTCCTGAGTTCGGTGTTGTCATCCCTGCAGAACAAGCTGGAGAAGCGCTTCGCCCGTTATGGCGGCATGCTGGAGTCAAATCGATGATCGAGCTTTCCAACATCGAAAAGCGCTTCGGCGATGCCGTGATCCTGAAAGACATCAGCCTCAGCATTCCCGAAGGAAGCGTGACTGCGCTCATCGGCCCGTCTGGCGGCGGCAAGAGTACGCTGCTCCGCTGCATCAATCTCCTGGAAATCCCGACGGCCGGCTCCGTCCGCATCGGCGATGAAAGGCTTGACTTCGAGCCGGGCAAGAAGATCGGCTGGAAATCGATCCAGAAGATCCGCCGCCAGACCGGCATGGTCTTCCAGAATTTCCAGCTCTTTCCCCACCGCACCGCGATCGAGAACGTCATGGAAGGGCTGACGACGGTCCTCAAATGGCCGCAGGAAAAGGCTCATCTCCGTGCCAGCGAACTGCTCACCAAGGTTGGAATGGCGCATAAAACGGATGCCTGGCCGTCCGAGCTTTCCGGCGGGCAACAACAGCGCGTCGCGATCGCCCGGGCGCTTGCGCCCTCGCCGCGGGTTCTGCTCTGTGACGAACCGACCTCGGCGCTCGATCCCGAACTTTCGGCCGAGGTCATCGATGTGCTTGGCCGGCTCGCCGCCGAAGGAACGACGATGGTGATGGCGACGCACGACCTGCGGCTTGCATCGCGGATCGCCCATCACGTCGTTTTTCTCGAGAGCGGCAAGGTGATCGAATCCGGCAGGGCGGAGACGATCTTCGGCGATCCGAAACAGGACCGCACGAAAAGCTTCATCTCCTCCATCAACGCGGCCCAGACGATCCACATCTAGGCCATCCTTCCGTACATCGAAGATCGGAGAGCGGCAGCCCTGACGGCTGCCGCGGCGATGTCATCCTTCTAGAAACGGTACCCTACGCCCAGCATGGCGAAAGGCTGAATGTCGTCCTTGACGATCGGGCTGTCCTTGGCGTCCCCGAGCAAGAAACCGGCGCCGGCCGCTCCCGTGATACTCCAGGTCTCGGTCATGATGTAGGTGATGGAGCCCTTGAGATCGACGCGCTTAATCCCCGACTTCGCCTCGTACTCCGCCAGGCCGGAACGGGCTGACTGGACGGATGTCACCCCGAAATAGGCCTCCATGTGATTGTCGTCGGCCCATGTGCCGGACACATCGGCGGAGAAGATGAACCGTTCGTAGCGATGCGAAGCCTTCGCGCCGAACGTGCCGGTCAGGCCTTCGCTGCCGCCTATGGTCTTGTCCAACTTGGCGTAAACCCCGAATGGACCCATCTCGTAGCTGACGATCCCTCCGACGACACCGCCCATGTCGATATCGCCCAGACCGCGCAGGTAGTCCGAGTCGTCTTCCTTGCGGCCCATCTCGACGCCGCCCGTAATGCCTATCCGGAAACCGTTGGTCTCGAACAGATCGACGGTAAGGCCGCCGGTATCGAGATGCACGCGCTCGCCGAACTGGGCGGAAATCAACGGAAACGGCTGCACCTTGAACTCGTCGGACCCTTCGTATTCGGGGAGATAGATCGCCCCGACGCCGATCGTCACCTTCCAGTCATGCAGCTTGCCGCGAATGCCGCCATAGCGGCCGGTATCGAACTGTTCGGGAGGGGTAATCGCCGCATCGGCTGCGTCGAGGTCTGCCGCGAATACCGCGGTCGGGAACAGTGCCGAGGCTGCGGCCAATGCCGCCATCGACACCCTTATCGTCCACCTTCTTATTATGATGTCGGAAGCCCCAACTCCGCTTGAGACCGTGTTGCGGTGCCGGCCTTCCGGATGATGTTGATCATGCTGGCTCACCAAAATAACTCCTGATTATAAAAGCTAAGGAAACCGGGGGATGGTTTCGGAAAGAAACTGCGGTTGAAGAATTGCCGCAGCATTACAGGCCCGGATGAAAATCGGCCGCCGAAATGGGGGGCCGAACGAGGGGGTGGCCGGCATCCTGCTTGCGAATGCCGGCAAGCAGCGGACGAACGGAACAGGGCCTTGGGGGTGCTGGCCGTTGCCCCGTCCGTCCATGCCGCCTTACGGAAACGGCCGGTCGCTGGAGGTCCGACCGCCGTTCCTCCGTAAAAAGCGCAGCGGCTTGAGTGACGCTCCAGGCCAGCCGGGCGTAGAGCACGTCAGTGTGTCACGAGCGGTTGAGGTTTCTTGTCGGTCCATTCCGGCGGTGCACCGTATTTGGCCGCGACGACACCGACCAATCCGGGCGCCCGGCCGAATGCGTCGCAAGCCGCGTATTTCGGCTTGCCGCCGAGCCAGGATTTTATCCTCTGCCGCGAAGGAAGAGAGAGGTTCAGCCCTTTCGGCTCCTTGCCGGAAATGAGCATGACCGAAAAATCGCTCGCAAACTTGGAAGCGAGGCCATAGGCGTCCCCGACCTCGGAAATGCGGGGCTTGTCCTGGATCGAGTTCGCGCCGCGGGCCCATACCATCGCCGCGCTCTGAATGCCGCCGCCGTCGATGGCCTCTGCTTCGACTGCCAATCCTCCGAGACCGAAGGGCAGACGCGGCACGCTGACCGGCAGGACGAAGCCGGTGCCGACGGTGACTGCGGTCGCGACCCCGGCCACGGCCTGGTTGGTCGGGACGATATCGGTGACGACGGATCGGACCGTCAGATCCGCCGGTTGGCCGGCCGGGACCATCTGGTACTTGTCGCTGAGCACAACGCAGAGCGCCCGGTCCAGCGCGTTCGACACCAGCGAGCGGTCGGCTTCCGTTTTGATCCGGGATGCGGCGCTGAAGGAGAAAGTCGTCGGCACGATCCTGACGGTTTTCACCGTGGCCAGATGTTGCCCGTCGACATAGAGGCGCTTCTTGCCCAACGTCCCTTTCGGCGCGCCAAGATTGCGGTAGGAGGTCAGGGTGCCTCCTTCCTTCAGAGGCACCGAGGCGCATCCGGTAACCGCAAGGATCAGCGGGATGGCGAAACACAAAGACCTGAAGGCAAATATGGGTGGAGACCCCCAAAATCGGAGAAATGATTCAATGGATGGATTGCTGCGCACGCCTTCTGGCCTCCGTCACGGATGTTCTGCGGCGACAGTGCGGTGCAAGGATTGCCGCAGAATTACAGACCGTTTCAGGAGCAGCTGCCGTTAAGGCAATGATCACTTAGACGGACTTTATGAACCTAGTCGGCACACTTCATTCGCAATAGATTTTCTAGGCGGATATGATGGAACGTCGATACGGATCCCGGCTAAATGGCTGCATCGGCAGAGAAGCCATCGACTGGGAGCCGCCTTGGCAACACCCCGCTTTGCGGATTTCGGCCCGCCTCAGGCGAGTTTGCCAAGTGCACAGGAACACCCTTCGTGACCGAAAGGGGCCGGATGCCAACTCAAATCCTGCCCATCGCCCGCCGGATCAGCTCTTCCATAAACGCCCAGTTTGCTGATGAGCTGACTAAAGGCCATTATGCCGAGCAGGTTAAGAGGTCTGCACGCCTATTTTCCGAAAGGAGATGGTCTCCTATCTGAGCCGGGTGGCCGAAAAGGAAGCCTTGCAACTGATTGGGCATCTTGTCGATGAGGCGGTGGTATTGCGTCTCCGTCTCGACCCCCTCAACGACGACCGCCAGTCCAAGCACCTTGCCGAGGGCCAAGGCACAGTCAATGCTAACCTCCGCGACCGGATCATCTTCAAGCGCAGCAACGTAGCTGCGGTCGATTTTGACCTTGTGGAATGGATAGCGCCTGAGGTTGGTCATCGAGGCGTAACCGCTGCCATAATCGTCCATGACAAGCTTCACACCGAGTGCATCCAGCGCGTCCAGGCAATGACCAACATCCGTACGATCTTCGAGCAGCGAGGTCTCAGTGATTTCCAGTTCCAGCCTCTCCGGAGGAAGGCCGCTTGCAGACAGGGCCGTCGCCACATGATCGACGAGATCGGAAGAACACAACTGCCGGACCGAAACGTTGATGGCGACGAACTGATTGCCATCCCACGACGATGCCTCCCGGCACGCGTTGTCGAGAACCCATTTTCCGATCTCAACGATGCTCCCGCTCTCCTCCGCAGCTTCGATGAACACTGCCGGTGACAAAACGCCGAACGCGGGATGGCGCCAGCGCAAGAGAGCCTCATAACCCTTGGGTTCCCGCGTCACGGTCTCGACGATCGGCTGGTAGAGCAAGAACAGCTCACCCTTGTTGACTGCGCCCCGCAATTCATCCTCCAACCGTCTCCGCTTTTGGAGTTGCTGGTCAAGGAAACGGTCGAACGCGCATATTCTCCCTCTTCCTTGGGATTTGGCACGATAGAGCGCGGCGTCGGCATTGTTCTGTAGCTGCTTGAGATCAGCCCCATGTTCCGGGAACGTGGCCACGCCCACGCTCACTCCCAATACACCCGCCTTCTCGTGGCTCTCGAACTGGGATTTGAACTTTCCTATAAGCACCGACGCGGACTGGTGCGCCGCGAGCCCATCTTGCCCGGGCAACAGAACCGAAAATTCATCTCCACCTATCCTGCCCACCAGCGCGCTTCTCTCAAACGACGAATTCAGGACCTCGGCGACCTGCTGCAGAATAAGATCGCCGGTGGCATGGCCGTGAACATCGTTGATGGACTTGAAGCGGTCGAGATCAAGCGTGAGCAGCGAGAACGCTTTTCCACCGGCGACCGCGTCAGCGATCACTTCTTCTGAGCGGCTGTTAAACGCCCGTCTGTTCAAGAGGCCCGTCAGTGGGTCATGGGCAGCAAGATGCATCAGCTGTCGGTTCGCCTCGAGGCGCTCACTGATGTCCCGCAAGCCGAACACCGAGGTCTCGCGGCCCTTGTACTCGATCACGCCCTCGACAATCTCGACGTGGATAGGGCCGTGGGGAGAATTCAGCAGACCTCTCGATCCTTGCCTTTCGACCATAAAATCAGAGAGCGAGGCCGACTTCAGTTCGCCGATCGGCTTTCCGGTCAGGCTCGTGAAACGCTCGTTGGCATGGACAATTTGCCCTGCTCGCGTCAGCACAACGGCTTCAGAGGTCGCGTTCGCAAGACCTTTTACGTCGGTCAGGTGCCGGTCGAAGAAGAGCGCTGCGACACCTGTCGCGATCAACAGGCTCGAGACGATGCAGACGCCGGTCGCGATACCGACGCGGTCTAGGAATGTCAGAGCATCGACAGGACCTGGATATAACGGGACGATAGCGAGTCCAGTCATGGAAACCATATGATGGCTGCAGACTGCGAGGACGATGAAAAAGCTGGCGAGGATCAGCCTTAAGCCATTCATCTCTCGGTAAAAAAGCAGCGTAGCGCTGACCGAGAACACGCCGCCCAGCAGCCATGCCATGACAGCCGTGGCGGTATCATTTTCAATATAGACCGAGCTGATGGCGCTCAGCCCAATCGTGTGCATCACCGCAATCGCCAGGCCCAGAAGAACACCGGCTGCAACCGCACCCTGCCGCCCCGGAAGATGAAGGAGGGTATACGTCGCAAAACAGGCTATCGCGATTGCGGCGACAATGGATATCCCTGTCTCCGCGATTTGGTAGGTCACGGGGATGCTGTACGACAGCATGGCAATGAAGTGGGTTGCCCAGATCGTACCGCCAAGAACCACACCCGCGACCGCAAGCCAGAGATCGCGGTGCGCCTTGGCGCACTGATGCGCACGCGACAACATGAACACCGCCGCCAGGTTGCCGACGGCACAAACACAGGCGGCGACCAGTAGAAGCGGCCAGTGGTGCTGTTCAGTGATACATGAAACCAGTCGGGTCATTGACGCCTCCGACCGGTACCCTTTCATGTCAGGTCTGATGCAGAGGTTAGGGAAGTCCGTACAGTTTTAACGACTGCCCAAAAAGCGGTGGATCTAAATCTCAACCTGTGGATCCGGGGGTCCGGATGCCATTGTCGTTCGAGAGACAATGTCTCCCGCTCCTCGTCGCTCGCACATAAGTTTCGTATCAGCGGAAGCTGACCTCAAGATGTTGGCGATCCTTTGCCACAACGCGGCAGGCGCTTTCAAAGCCCTCCGCCTGGACCGCCAAAGTGAAATGCGGAGGGATGCCCGCAGTGGCGGAAACTACGATGCTGGCGCCGTCTGCACCAAGAGAGCGGATCGTGCAGTCGAAGGTAGAGCGTCTGTCATTGAAGATGATGGCGCCCGCCTTCAGCACTCGGCGCCGCTCGCTTGCGCCCGGGCCTTCTGCAGAAGTCCATGCCGTGCATCGGTCACGGCCTGCCTGCTTTGCGCGATACATGGCGGCATCCGCCTGCGCCAGAAGAGTGTCGATGTCTTTCGCCACGATAGATGCCGAGGTGGTACCAAAACTTGCCGTCACCTGGACGGTGTCTGCTCCGAATGCGAAGGCCTGTGAGGCCAAAGCCCGGCGCAGTTTCTCCGCGACGCCAAGACCAGCCTCTCGATCAACATGGGGCAGCAGGATCGCGAACTCCTCACCACCCAACCGGCCAAGGAGATCACCCCCTCGAAGGTGTTCGCGGCAGGTGGCGGCTACGAGCTTCAGCACGTCGTCACCGGCCGCATGTCCGTAGGTGTCGTTCACACTCTTGAAGTGATCGACATCCAATACAATGCATGAAACATCATGATTGTGGCGGGTTGCCTGCGAGAGCAGCCGAGCAGACTCTTCCTTGAATGCACGGCGCGTCATGGCTCCCGTGAGGCCATCCGTGGCCGCCGATCTCAAGAGTTCGATCCGATCCATGGCGACAGCGGCCAGTTCCTGCAGGATGACGAGGTCGCGGCCGCTGAAAGAGCGTGGTCTTCTGTCGATGGCACAGACGGTACCGACAGTATGGCCGTCTTCTGTCTTCAGCGGCACGCCTGCGTAAAAGCGGACGAGAGCCTCCCCCGTCACAGCAGGATTGGCAGAAAAACGAGGATCGCGAGTTGCGTCTTGAACCACAACGGGTTCATCGCACTCAACGACGTGCCGGCAGAAGGTATCATTGCGAGGCATTTCATCTGCCGGAAGGCCAGAACATGCCTTGTACCACTGGCGATGGGCGTCGATGAAGGAGACGAGACCGATATCGACCGCGAATATCTCCTTGATTAGACGAACCACCCTTTCGAAGCCCGGATCGCGGGGAGAATCTAGAATGTCGAGCTGGTCCAGAGCCGCGAGGCGTTCCATCTCGCGCCGTGCTGCCTCTACAGAGGATTTCCCGAATGGACGGAGAACAGCCATGAGCACCTCCTGATCTGACGGAATTATGCCCAGACTTCGTAAACAGGTCGTTGTCGGAATCCGCACCCATGCAGCCTCGAGGAACGGCAACTGCACCAACCACGGTGTTCGGCCCGCGTTTCATTGCCGGATGAACATTGCACCCCAGCATGCCAGTTGGGTTATGGATTGTTGTGAAATAGCAGTTAGACAATATGCTTCGTTTTATCCCAATGTGACGATGGACCTGGAGGAATTGCGGCTTGTAGACCGTCGCAACGAGATGGAGGAATCGTCATGACTTTCAATTTAGCTGAATTTCGGGGCTTAATAAGTGCTGCAATCCTCACGGTTTCCGCTATGCTGCTGCCAAGCCTCACCAGCGCCCAAACCCTTGAAGGCGGGACAATTCGAATCATTGTCCCCTACGCGCCCGGTGCGGCAACGGACAATCTTGCTCGGCTACTCGCACAGGGGCTCGAAGAGAAGCTCAAGACGACGGTCGTGATCGACAATCGAGCTGGCGGTGGTACCCAGATCGGGACGCGTGCCGTCGCCGCTGCGAAACCCGACGGGCGCACGCTGGGCTTTATAGATACCGCCTTTGCCATCAACCCGGGCTTGGTCGGTGCGGCCTTACCTTACGACACCGTCAAGGATTTTACCCCGATATCGCTTATGGCGACAGCCCAGCTAGTGCTTGTCGTCAATCCCGCCGTCAAGGCCCAGACCATATTGGAGCTGGTCGCTTTGGCGAAAGCCGAGCCCGGAAAGGTCGGCTATGCAACGACCGGTGTCGGTAGCGCCCCACACCTCGCGGGTCAGCAGTTCAAGGAAGCGACCGGCGCCAACATTGTCCATGTCCCCTTCAACAGTGGGGGCTTTCTGACGAACGTCGTCGGGGGCCACGTTTCGATGGCCTTTCCAGTCGTTGCTTCAGCGAGGGATTTCATCGAGTCGGGCTCGCTCCGCGCGCTGGCGGTCACAGGCCCTGAACGTGCCCGGCTGCTTCCTAACGTGCCAACGATGAAGGAGGCCGGATTCCCGGCGATTGACGCGACCCCCTTCTTCGGGCTGATCGGTCCAAAGGGGCTTCCGCCTGAGATTCTTGCGCAATTGAGCGAGGCTGCAAGCGCCGTTTTGCGGGAGGGCGCAATCAAGGAGAAAGTGGCTCAGACAGGGTTCAATCCTGTCGGCGGCAACTCCGCCGACTTCAAGCCATGGCTTGAGAAGGAGATCACGAAATGGGCCGGCGTGATCGAACGCAGCGGTGAACGCCCCAAGTAACTCGGTGCTTGGTTTTCCGTCGGTGAGCGGGCCGAACGTCGACATATACTCTGGCATCGCGGACGCCGATGTCCAAGGCTTGATTTTGCGACAATCCGCGCCTCGGCCACGGGTGAACCGAGCTGTGCGCCCGTCTGCATGCTTTACCAGCCGCGATTTGGATGTGACAGGTGAAAAAACAAACTAACATCAGCGATCTCCTATCGGGAGCCGTCTTCCTCGGTGTCGGCGCCTTGTATGGAGTAACGGCTTACGAGACCCTGCCGATGGGCGAAGCGCTCAGCATGGGCCCGGGTTACTTCCCGGCTGTTCTTGCGGGGCTGCTCGCGTTGCTTGGCGCCGTTATCATAGGACGAAGTTTCCACGCGGTTCGGGGCCTTGAGTTTGGTACGATCCCGTACCGGGCAATCGCCTTTATCACTGCAGCAATCCTGATATTCGCCAACTTGCTGGACGAACTCGGATTTCCGCTGTGTGTGTTCGTCACGGCATTCGTGGCGTTCCTCGGCAAACGCGAAGCCAACACTCTCAGGGGTGGAATTATTGCGCTCGGTATAGCGGTTCTCTGCACTGCGATCTTCGGTTTCGGCATTCGTCTTCCGATCCCGATCGTCGGCACTTGGATTGGCGGTTAATGACGATGGACATATTTGCGAATTTAGAACTTGGCTTCGCCAGTGCATTTCAACCGGTCAATCTGCTCTACTGCTTCTTGGGGGTATTGCTCGGTACGATAATCGGGGTTCTTCCCGGCATCGGCCCGCTTGCGACTATGGCAATGCTATTACCCCTCACCTTCGGCCTCGATCCTACCACGTCTCTCATTATGTTGGCCGGGATCTATTATGGCTCTCAATACGGGGGCTCGACGACCGCAATTCTGCTCAACTTGCCGGGCGAATCGTCCTCGGCCGTAACGACGATTGACGGCTACCAAATGGCGCGGCGCGGGCGCGCCGGACCTGCGCTCGCTGCCGCAGGCCTCAGTTCCTTCTTTGCCGGCACTGTCGCCACTATCGTCATTGCCGTTGTAGCCCGTCCACTCACGGCCATGGCGCTCAGTTTCGGGCCGGCGGAATATTTCTCCCTTATGATGGTTGGGCTCGTTTCATCGATCGCGCTGGCGTCGGGTTCTGTGATCAAAGCGATAGCGATGATTTGCCTTGGCCTTCTTCTGGGCCTGACCGGCACCGATATCAGCACTGGCGTACCCCGCTTCACCTTTGGCAGCCTGGATCTCCTTGACGGCTTCGATTTCGTGGCGATCGCTGTCGGCATGTTCGGCATCGGGGAAATCCTGCGAAATCTGGAAACATCCAGTTCCGGCGGCGGCGTAATCAGCAAGGTGGGACGGCTTTGGCCGTCGAAATCCGATTTTATGCGCATGCTTGGCCCGTCCGTTCGCGGCACGGTGATCGGCTCATTCCTGGGCGTATTGCCTGGCGGAGGAGCGCTCCTTTCGTCATTCGTTGCCTACAACGTTGAAAAGAAAGTATCCAAGAACTCCAGCGAGTTTGGTAAGGGTGCCATCGAAGGGGTTGCTGCCCCGGAGGCCGCCAATAACGCCGGAGCCCAGACTTCATTCATCCCGATGCTTTCCCTCGGCATTCCCTCCAACGTTGTAATGGCGATGATGATCGGCGCGATGGTCATGCAGGGTATCGTACCCGGGCCAAACGTCGTCACAAGTCATCCCGACCTCTTTTGGGGGCTTATCGTGTCAATGTGGATCGGGAACGCCATGCTGGTGGTTCTCAACCTTCCCCTTGTCGGAATATGGGTCACGCTGTTGCGGGTACCGTATGACGTGCTGTTTCCGTCCATCATCGCGTTCTGCTGCATCGGCGTGTTCAGCGTCGAGAACAGCGCGTTCAGCGTCAACGTCATCATAGGGGCAGGCTTGGCCGGTTACTTCCTGGTCAAGATCGGATGCGAGCTTCCGCCGTTCATTCTCGGATTCATCCTCGGACCGATGTTGGAAGAGCATTTCCGGCGAGCGATGCTTCTTTCGGCGGGAGACCTGTTTGTCTTCGTTCAGCGACCGATAAGCGCGGTGCTTCTACTGATAGCCTTGGCGACCCTTGTCGCCGTCTGCCTACCTGCGGTATCCCGCAAGCGGACAGAGGTGTTCGTCGAAGACAACTGAAGAAGACGAACAGCGCCGTCGAATCAGAGCCTAGAGCAAATCCGGCGATCAATGAATCAATTGTGATGTGACGGGTCGATCCGAAGCTGATTCAACATCCACAGCGAAGAGGTGGATGATGGCACGGGCACTGGATGATGACCTTCGGTTGCGTTTGTTGAAAGCGTCCGCCGCAGGCTTGTCGGCACGGCAGGCGGCGGCTCGTTTCGAGGTTGGGATTTCCACGGCGATCCGCTGGATTGCAAGAGCGAAAGACGGTGAGCCAACCTCCCGTCCGCAAGGTTGGAGGCGACCATCGGCACTGGACGCACACGAGGCATTCGTCATCGAATTGATCGAAGAGCGCAAGGACGTGACGCTCGACGAAATGGTCGCGCTCTTGTCTGCCGAACGGCAGGTCAGGATCAGTCGGAGCGCCGTTGGTGCATGGCTGCGGGGCCGTGGCTGGACGTTTAAAAAAAGTCCGCACATGCACTGGAGCAGGACCGGCCGGATGTCCTGAAGCGCCGGCGCGCCTGGTTCGATGGCCAACTCGATCTGGATCCGGAGAGGCTGGTCTTTATCGATGAGACGGGCCTGTCGACGAAGATGGCACGTTTGCGCGGGCGTGCACTTTGCGGCGAGCGTTGTCGGGCAGGCGTGCCGCATGGTCATTGGAAAACAACGACTTTCACCGGAGCGTTGCGCCTCACAGGAATGACCGCGCCATTCGTCTACGATGGCGCGATGAACGGCAACGTCTTCCTGGCCTATGTCGAGCAAGTGTTGCTGCCGACGCTTCGCGCCGGCGATATCGTGGTCATGGACAACTTGCCGGCACACAAGACATCCGGTGTGCGTGATGCCATCGAACGCGTCGGAGCAAGGCTCATGTTCCTGCCGCCCTATAGTCCTGACTTTAACCCTATTGAGAACGCATTCTCCAAGCTGAAAGCCATGTTGCGAGGCAGGGCAGAACAAACGATCGATGCCCTTTGGGATGCGGTGGGCGAATTGGTGCATCACTTTAAGCCGGCAGAATGCGCCAACTACTTCAGGGCCGCTGGATATGACCCGGATTAAACAGGATTTGCTCTAGGAGACGGACAAAGCGGCACAGGCTCGGATGGCTGCCGGCTTAATGATTACTCAGCGTCCGAACCCGCAGCCTCGTTTCCCATCGCGTCCGCGAACTTCCGCATCAACCGCACAAGGGCGTCGATTTCAGCGGGTTCCCAACTCGCAAAAACGCCAAGAGCGATCCTTTCGCGTGCAATATCGATCTTGTCGGTCATTGCTTTGCCCTTCGCCGTGACAACAGCTTCATTCACGCGACGGTCAGCCGGGCTTTGCCTGCGTTCGGCAAGCCCGAGGCTCTCCAACTTCGCGACCTGCCGACTAACCGTGGTGTAGTCCCGCCCGACGCCGGCCGCCAATTCGACAATGCCGATCGGCCCGCGCCGCTCAATTCCAACGAGGAGCGGGAATAGAGCTCGATCTAGTGCGATTCCCGCCTCCCGAACGAGGGCCTCATCACGTTGTGGCTGGTTCATGAGCGTGACGATATCGATCAGTGAACCGTGCAGTTCACGGATCTTCTGGCTGATATGTGTAATTTGCACATTTTCTGTTGACGGCATGGCGCATCTCCTATTATGTGCATAATACACGCATGGAGAACGGCATGACAAACGAATTCGAAGCAGAGGTGCTCATCTGCGGCGCGGGAGCGGCTGGCCTGACGCTCGCGATAGAACTGGCGCGACGAGGGGTCTCTTTCCGCCTGATCGAAAAGATGAGCGAACCGTTCCGGGGCTCGCGAGGCAAGGGCATTCAGCCAAGGACACAGGAGGTCTTCGAGGATCTCGGTATCCTGGATAAGGTCGTCGCGGCCGGGGGCGTTTACCCAAGGATGCGCGAGTACCGCGACGACGGCAGCTTCATGGAGAAAGACTTTGGGGAGCGGGTTCGGGCGACACCGGCGGAGCCGTATCACATCCCGCTGATGATCCCGCAATTTCTAACGGAACAGATCATGCGAAATAGGTTGGCCGAACTCGGTGGCTGGGTTGAGTTCGGATGGGAACTGACAGCCTTTGAGCAGGACGGCCAGGGGGTTACTGCCCATCTCTTTGGTCCAACCGGAGCGAAAACCGTTCGCGTACGCTATCTAATCGGCGCAGATGGAGGTCGCAGCTTCGTACGACACGCGCTTGGTATCGCGTTTCCTGGCAAAACCCTGGGCGTGCGCGCGATTGTCGCCGATGTTTCGCTGACTGGTCTTAGCCGAGACGTTTGGTGGCAGTTCAACACCGGTGACATGCAACGGATGGTCGCTATCTGCCCGCTTAGCGGCACTGATCTGTTCCAGATACAGGCGCCGGTCTCGCCGGAAGGAGATGCAGACCTCTCAGCCGATGGGTTGGAAAAGCTGATCGTCGAGCGGACAGGCCGCAACGAGGTGAAGGTCCTCGACGTCAGTTGGGCATCGGCCTACGCTATGAACGCCCGGCTAGCCGATAGATATAGGGTAGGTCGCGTACTCTTGATGGGGGATGCCGCCCATATCCACCCGCCGACTGGCGGCCAGGGTCTCAATACCAGCGTACAGGATGCTTACAATCTCGGCTGGAAGCTCGCGGCCGTGCTTTGTGGAGCCGTCGATGAACTTCTCGACATCTACGAGGCAGAACGCCGTCCAGTGGCGGAGGAGGTTCTGGGTCTGTCAAGTCAACTACTCGAAGCGGGAAAGCATGGCGAAGTTCGTCGCGGGCGCGAGGTGCATCAGCTCGACATCGGATATCTGCAATCGCCCCTCGCGTTTCGCGCGGCAAGCCGAAGCAGCGGTCTGCAGGCGGGCGATCGCGCACCGGACGCGCCCATAAAGGGGGCAGGGGGACAGCCCTCGCGGCTCTTCCGGTTGTTCATCGGGCCACACTGGACGCTGCTCATAAACGGAGAATGGAGCGTTGCATCGCGGCCGAGATTGCATATCCACCGCCTCGGCCAGCGCGGCGACGTGCTCGACGCGTTCGGTTGCGTCCGAGCTGCGTACGGATTGGAGGCGGATGAGTGCGTCCTGATCCGGCCTGATGGCTATGTTGGCGCGATTCTGGCTCTTGACGCGGAGGGTGCAGCGCAACTGGAAGCCTATCTCGAACGGGTAGGCTTGCCGTCACGCGAGGCTGTATCGGGGGATGGAATATGACGACCAAGCCGCAGTTCGACATCAGTCCATCAAAGCCGCTCAATTCGCGGATGATCCTTCCGGTCTTCGCAATCGTTTGCGCCAACGCCGCCGGCGCCGCTTCCGTTTTGCCGGTTCTGCCCTTCCATATCCGCGCGATGGGCGGCACACCGCTTGTTCTGGGCATAGTTATCGCCGCCGAGGCGGTCGGCCAATTCGCCTCTGCTCCTGCTCTTGGGCAGCTCTCCGATCGCTTCGGCCGTAAGCATGTCCTGCTGACGAGCCAGTGCGTTGCGGCGGTGAGCCTAGCTCTGCTCGCTCTCGCGCCGAGCGTAGCGTTCGTCCTCGTCGCTCGTGCACTCTTCGGACTAACTGCGGGCAACATCTCTGTCACTGCGGCCTATATTGCGGACCATACCGATGCCGCAAATCGTAGGCGTGCCATGGGCATCCTCATGGGCGGCGCAGGCCTCGGCGGGATTGTGGGGGCGGGGCTTTCAGGCATTCTGTCTGACATATCATTGACGATGCCCGTACTCGCAGCGCTGGGGCTGGTAGTCGCCTCCATTGTCATTACATCTCTTCGCTTGGATGGAGTACGTCCAACAAACACGGCAAAAGAGCAGTCTCACGGCGGAAACATATCCTTCCGCGCGATCATCGCGTCGCCTGTCGTGCGTGCTCTCGTCATCGTCATGCTATGCCACTTCTTCGCCTACGGGACATACATTTCGCAAATGCCGGTCTTTCTCGCGGAGACGTTTCAATGGAATGGTGGTGTTTTCGGCGCTAAGGAATTGAGCTATCTCATCATGGTCGATGGCGCGGTCAACGTCGTTGCCCAGGTTTTCCTACTCGGCTGGCTTGGCAAACACCTCACCGAACGTAACCTGATCCTCCTGATATTCCTTCTGATCTGCTTGGGGTTCCTTACCGCTGGGATCGCTAACACCATACCGGTGCTGATTATCGCCGTTCTGTGCGTAAGCACTGGCGATGCTCTTGCAAAGCCGACATATCTCGCCGCGCTCTCTATCCATGTCCCGTCCGACCGGCAGGGCGTGGTTCTGGGTGCTGCACAGTCCCTGCTAGCAGTGACAGATATTATCGCACCAGTCCTCAGCGGATTCATACTCGGATACGCGCTCTATAGTCTATGGATTGGCATTGCCGTAGCCGTGGCGGTCGTAGGCGCGCTCATAGCGGCGACCCGGCTTCCGCGTCAGGGCGGCGCCGAAGCGTGACGATGCGCTCCGTGCCGTGTTCCCGCGGGATTTGCGCAACTCTCATAGCGCTATGCCTTCTACTCTTTTTGGGCGGATGTACGGCACCCGCCCGCCCGACATACACCGCATCGGAAGCCGAGCGGGCACAAATCGTCGGCTTCGAAAATATTAGGGCTCATGTCGATGATCCCCGACCCTCGGAGGCGGTGTACGCCTCCTGGCGTCCCGTCACTGGCAAACAAAAGCCGGTTATGCTCGCCATATCGGGCAGTGGCGCTGGAGGCGCGTTTTCCGTCGGAGTTCTTTCCGCCTGGAGCGAACTTGGCAACCGACCACGTTTCGAGGTGGTAACCGGTGTGAGCACAGGAGCGCTGATTGCACCGTTCGCATTCTTGGGCCCCGATTATGATGCGCGTTTGAGACGCCTCTATCTTTCCAATGAAGCTCGCAACCTCGTCGACATCAACTGGAGAGGGCTTGGGGTCCTCTCAGCAAGCCTCCTTCAGGGGAAGGCTCTTAAGACGATGGTCGAAGACAACATTACCGATGAAATCCTGCGCGAAATCGCGCGCGAACATCAAAAGGGACGCCGCCTCTTGGTAATGACCACGAACCTCGACACGCAGCGGGCGGTCGTCTGGAACATAGGCGCCATCGCGAATAGCGGCAGGGAGGATGCTCTCGCGCTCGTGCGCAAAATACTTTTTGCATCAGCAAGCGTTCCCGGCATCTTTCCGCCTGTTTCGATCCGAACGGTGGTGGATGGCCGGCAGATTCATGAATTGCACTCTGATGGAGGCAGCTCGTCCCGTTTCTTACGTTGCCCGAACACTTATTCGTCGCATCAGGTCAAGTGCGCGAGGAGAACCTCCACATCTATGTGATCATCAACAACGCGCTTATTCCGGAGTTTTCGATGTCACGTGAAAGGGCGTTGCCAATCATGGCACGAGCATACGCGATCATCCTCAAGTCACAAACGAAGCAAGGTTTGATCGCGCTTTACAACTATGGGAGGAGATCCGCTATTGATCTCGATATTGCGTCAATCGATGAGCAGGTGCCCTATTCCATGACCGATCCGCTGAGCAGGACTTACATGCGCACAGTGTACGACATCGGCTATCGAAAGACGCTCGACGGTAGCGTCTGGGCGCAGCAGCCGAAGTTTCTGGGCCCGCAACGACACCACGCGGTTCGAGGGGGCCTGCATTCGTGTTTAGATGTTGCCGGGAGATGTGAGTTCGATCGATGACCGGCCAAAGATTAGTTCAATGTCGTCCGTGGGCGAGAGATAAGCGGTTCAGATCCTTTCATCCAACAAGAGTCGCGGTGCGGTTCTCACACGATGGCCGGGAGTCACGCGTTTTCACGAGCCTGCAACAGCACTATGTCGCCGCATATTTCGGGCAAGCAAACCCGACGAAAAATCGCTGAGCTTTGTTCGATTTGTATCGAATTTTGTTGTCGGGGCAGGGATTCGAACCCCGCGTCACAGCTCGAAGGCTGGAAGCAACCTCGGATACCCGAGGGATAGGGAGAGCGCCACGCTCCGATTACGCTTACGCCCGACTGAACCATTAACTCGTGGGCCCTTGCGATTGTTCCTGGTAGGTGGCGTTGGGGTCGCCAAGCGAAAGATTTCGAATGCCTCCACATATCTCTGAGCGCCGACTTGGAATAGTTCGAGTGACTTATCGTCGTTGCCAAGTGCCTGAGCGCTCTGCGTAGGCAGCCCTCCGTGGTGTGGAACCCTTCGGATGCGTCGATCTCAATCTCATCGTCGAAGGTGACTGCAACGCCGAACACCCCAGTACCGGTAGCCGGCTGCCGGTCTTTTTATGGTTCCATTAACCAACGATGTGCCGCACGACGATTATCGGCTGGTCGATGGTTCGAATGCCTTCAAGGCGTAGCTTGGAACCGGTCTTACGGTAAACGCTAAATCGAGCCGACGCATTCTTGGCCGCGGTACTCATGAAAATCATTGTCGGCGAAACGCTTCGATCATCGCCGCCGTCACGTCTTGAGGATAGCAGACCGGGGCGGCGCCTCCGGGTTTGGAATGAGCACTACGGCTTCCGCATCTGCGCCCGCGTCGATCAGTGCTGTATGGGCATGCGCACGACCCGGAATAATTGCCGATCGAATACGCGATGATGCGCTGAATGATTGCGGTGTCGGGTACGACTGGGATCTTCGGCTGAGGCAATTTCTGGGGCGAACCGTTTTCCTTGCGAGGCTCTTCGGTTCGTTTGACCGCATTTGTCAGAAAGCGTGTCGCCATCCAGCCGACTTTCTGGGTGAGCTCGTCGCGAACCCGCGACCACCCGTCTCCGCTCTCGATGAGGCTGACCCGCCGGCCTTTGTCATACCGGTCGAGTATCTTGCCCTGCGGCGACGGCGCTTCGCGAAGCGCCACGCCGCTCCCTTCTACAAACCGTATAGGCAGATCTTGAGGTTCAGCCAGCGATGGTAAAACCGGCTTTTGCGTTTCCCTTGGAAGACTTGCTAACGCAGCATGATCAGACCGTTTTGGCGGTTCTGCTGAGGGGAAATCGGCTGTTGTCGTCAGCTTCGTCGGCGGGGAGGATGTATTGGTAGTTTCTATAATTTCCGTTCGGGTTGGCGTCGCGACAACGGGCGTCTCTCCAGAAACGAATAGGCGACTGATGACAAATATTGTCACCCCCCCGATCAAAAAATGCCGCTTCCTCATGATCTTGCCCCCAGCATGAAATCTGACGTAGATTTCAGCGGTGTGCAAGTTCAGCTTGTATCCCAGGGCGCTCTCGTTGGTGGGAACGGTCGAGCTCGGGTCTACTGTGGAGGCTACATGGTCAGCGGATGGGACAAATCGCCAGGACCGAACAACGACTATACGCCCAAGCCATGGTCTCCGGCGAATTGGTCTGCGTTCGCGGGCGTCTGGGCGCTGGTAATCGCCGGGTTTCTCATCTGGCGTTTCTACGTCACGGGATAGCGAACGGGGCCGCTCCTCGTAATGTAAATATACTGCCGGCGAGCGGAAGTCGCCCGCCGACCTGATGCGCTAGTCTGGCATCCTCAGGTTCTCCGTCCTTATGCCGCTTCCCAGACCTGATTCAGAATCTTTGCCGCAAGCGCCGCTTTGTCTTGCGGCAGAAAGCGACCGTAGTGCTGTTGCACGACATCCGGGGTATCCTGAATGGCGTAGCTGGCTTGCTCGTAAGACCCTGTCTGCTTGAGGATATGGGTTGCAAGGATATCCCGTAGGTTATGTGGTCCATGCGGTAGCAAGCCCTTGATCGCGCCGCGCCCGGTATATGGATTGTAGATCCCATATCGCTGGATCACGGTTCGCCAAGCCTCGTAGAACGTGACCGAGTTGTAAGCCGCGTCGAGGCTCGTCGTCTTCACCGTTTTAACAAACAGCGTGCCTGGATCTTTGGCGCTGCCGAGCAGCACACCACGATGCTTGTCGATGTAGGCCTCAAGGTATTTATATAGATCGAGCAGGTCGGGAAGGATCAAGCGGAATGGCTTCTGGCCGAAGAATGACGAGCTGGCATTCTTGAAGGCGACGGATGGGATCAGCACCTCCCAACCGTCTTCGCGATCGCTCCAGCGCAATTCACCACATTTCATATCTTCGAGACGGCGTTCGGACGTCGGGAAGTGCCCGCGCGGGCAGACGCGTAGCTGCCGCAGGTTTTTCTGACGAAGGCCGAGATGCAGGCCGAGGCGCAGCAGCAGGAAGGATCGCACGGCTTCCGCCGCTGGTCGCGGATAACGATCCTCGTCAGGCATGCGTTTGAGGATTTCGTCGGTGATCTTGCGATACTCCGCCAGCGGGCTGTCGGCTTCGAGAATGCACATGATCGGCTCAAACGGATCGCGATGGACCCGCATGACCCGCTGGATTTCTTTCGATCGATTGGCTGCATGCCGGTGGAACGCGTCGCAAGCACCGTTCCAGTCGCGGGTTGCGAACTCGATCTCCTCCGGCGCGATCAGCCCTTCGATCGGCCGGACATTTTTTAGAAGCTCCGGGTGCTGGCGGATCCAGCCCACCTCCGCCCGGGTGAGCGCCTGCGCAACCATCAGCATGTCCTCTTCCCACTTAGTGTAGAAACCACGCCGCTGCTCGCGCCATTGCAGATACCAATCCCAGATGCCGGGGAAGACCAGTAGGCCAAAGCTCAACTGGCTGAGCGGCACGCCCCGACCTTTGACGATGCCGGATGGGGAGGCTGCCAGTGCGCCGAACATCAAGCCGAGATGTTCAATCTTCTGGGAGGCGGTCTCTTCGCCCCACACGCCGTTGCGCTGCAAGCCAATCGCCGTCAGCGTCGAGGTTTTGAAACGGATCAGATCGGCCATCTCCATGGCAAGACGCGGCGGGGCATCGACGACGCCGGACAGCAGATCCGGATCGTCGAGCTCCGTCGCGATATTCTGGTTGGCATTAGCTGCAGATGCCAGAGCGCGCGGCGAAAGTGAACCGCCGCCATAGGTGACACCGGGAAAGCGGATCGCATAACGCTGCTTGCTTGCCGCCGCCTGGTAGCGGCGATACTCGGTCGAGCCTGAGATGATCACCCGTCGCACCCAGTCTAGGATCTCTTCTCGCTTGGTGAAGGGCAGGCTGCTGAAATCATCTGGCAGGTGCAGGGAAATCCGCCGACGCTCAGCCGGGCTGATGTCGCCGAGGTCATGGCCGTAAAGGGAGCGCGCCTGATGCGGTAGCTTCTCCTTGAAATATTCTTCCGATAGTCGGTAACGCATCTCTATCCGGCGCAGGATGTCGAAGCTGGCGACCGACCTTGGCACACGCTCGCCCTGGATCCAGGACAAAAGCGTCTTGCTGTCGAAGGTCTCCGTCAAACGAACCACGGCACGATAGAGCTGCCAGTAACTGTCCCCGAACCGGCGCATATGATAAATGAGTGCATCCTGAAAGCTTGCCGGATCGTCTGTCGCCTCGAATAACGGATCTGGAAATGGGCTGATCGGCTTTGGCGCAGGACCACGTTGCGCAGATGTGTTCCGGGCGAAAACTCCGTCAGCGGCAGCGCGTTGCGGTTTTCTGGTCGACGAAACCGCTGCGGTCTTTTTGACCGGTTCGGCCTTACTTGTGCGGGCAGATGGCTTTGCCGACGGGGCGTCTTCGCGAACGGGAGGCGCCTTCAGCCATCGGATGATCGCGTCCAGTGCCGGCCGCAATTGCTTCCGAAGCTCGGCGGTCATGTCGTCTCCGATCCCGCAGGCCTCCCCGATCGCGATCCAGTCGAGATGGCCGTTCAGGATTGGCGGCCTCTTGCGGTAGATGATCAGGCTTATCAGGTAGGGGCGGACATTCTCCAGCACCCGCTTTGAGGAGATCGGCGCAATACGCACCTCGCAGTATTCCGAAATTTTACGCTGAAAATGACGTGATGAAAGATCTTGTTTGGGCATGCTCATTCCGTTTCTCTCTGGCACCAGTGCCGAGGGCGAGCGGAAATAGGGACGTGCCTTTAACAAAGCATGTATGGTGGATACGACTAAACGACTGCAGCGCAGCCATTCAAAAACAGAGTGAATGATATATAAACGGATCAAATTTGAAGAAATGATCTGTATTTATTTCTTTTACATTGACCGAGTTCAGAATGTTTGAGATAGCTTGCCCAACTGCAAGAAGAACGTTTGGGTAAGTAGGATGGCACGGTCTGAGTCAGAATCCTTGCTGGAAATCGGGCAGTTGCTGAAGGCTACGCGTAAAGCCCGGCAATTGACCCAAGAGCAGGTTGCCGACATGGCGGGCATATCGCGTCCCCGCTATCGCGAGATAGAAGCCGGAAGCAGTTCTGCGCGCACGACGACGCTAATCAATATCGGCCGCGCTCTCGGGCTTGAATTGATGCTCATACCTCAAGCCATGGTCCCGGCAGTCGGTGCGTTGCTGCGGCCGCAGGATGATCTCGACGATCTTCCAGCATTCATCGCGCATCCAGACGGGGATGAGAATGTCTGAAGCTTCATCCGATCCGAGATCCATTTCATCGCTCGACGTGCTGCTGAACGATGTGAAGCTCGGCACGATCGTCAGGACGCCCGGCGACTTCAACGCCTTCAGTTTCGAGGACAGCTATCGGGAGACGGGCGGCTTCCCGATGCTCAGCCTGTCCTTTCGTGCAGCCACTGGCGGCTTGCGCAAGGACCCGAAACCCGTTGCCAGAGCGTTGCCGGCGTTCTTTGCCAATCTGCTTCCCGAAGACAAATTGCGCGAGGCGATGGAAAAGCACCACGCGGGCAGTGTTCGCGCCGGAAACGATTTCGACCTGCTTGTTGCACTCGGGTCGGATCTGCCAGGTGCAGTCCGCGTCGTCCCGAGCGGTGGAACGGTTGCGCATCTCGATAGCTTGTCTGCTCCCAAGCCGAAAGCCCGGTTTTCGCTCGCCGGCGTCCAGATGAAGCTTTCGGTCATCAAGAACACGGGAAAGGGCGGCGGACTGACGCTGCCGCTCGGCGACAACCAGGGATCCTACATCGCCAAGTTTCCGTCGACCTCGTTTCCCGGAGTGTCGGAAAACGAGTATGCCAATCTCGCATTGGCTGAAGCGATCGGGATGGAGGTGCCGGAGCGCGAACTTGTCGAGCAATCGGAGTTCGAGGGTATCCCGGAGGAGTTCGAGACACTGTCGGACGGAAAAGTCCTGCTCGTCAAACGCTTCGATCGCGGCACAAACGGCGAGCGGATCCATATCGAGGATTTCGCGCAGGTGTTCGGCATCTACCCGTCGCGGAAGTACGAAGGTGGTGCCTATCATGATATCGCAGCAGCGCTGAACGTTGCCGTATCGTCGACTGCCGCGCTCGAGTTCGTCCGCCGGCTGGCTCTGGCTGCCATCACAGGCAATGGCGACATGCACCTGAAGAACTGGTCGTTGATCTATAGCGGGGCAGGTGACAAACCGCAACTCGCGCCTGTCTATGACGTGCTCTCGACGATCCCTTACATCCCCGCGGATGCCATGGCGCTGTCGCTAGCCGGTGAGCGGCCCTTCAAGGCGCTGAGCGTGCAGCGATGGAAAGCGTTCGCCAATCGGGCGCGCTTGCCGGAAGCGGCCGTGCTCAAAGCGGTGATCGACACGGTCGAGTGCGTGAACGAAGTTTGGTGGTCGCTGCCGGAACGAAGGATCGTTCCGGCGAAGGTTCTTGAGCGTATCGATACCCATGTAAGGCTGATGACGCCGATCCTCGAGACTTGTTCGGAGTGAAGCCCTTCAGCCGAGCGGTAGAACCCCGTCCTAGCTCGTTCGCCAGTTCTCCTGACGAGTCTTCACCCGGTGCCAGAGGGCATCGTCGACAATTCTAAGCGACGGCACCTCCTGCACGACATGGTGCTCGGCCGCGTTCTCCCGTGAGACCCGACGTTCTGTTGCGGGATTTTTCCGATAGGCGAGGCGGTTGAAAACGATCAGCCCGATATAGGCCTGATTATTCAGAATTCCGCTGCCGCGATTTCGATGACCGCGAATTGCGGTCCCCTGCCAAAGCCGGCCGCGTGGACCAGGTACACCACGAGCATTGAGTTCTTCTGCGATCCTGACAGGGCTCATGCCATCCGCGTATCGCTCAAAAATCCAGACGATGGTTGCCGCCTCATCAATGTCGATTGAACGCAGGCCGCGCACGGGCTCCCCGGCATCGTCGAACTCACGTCGTACTCGGTAACCGTAACAGATACCGCCAGGCACCCGGCCATGCTTGGCGACTGTTTTCATGCCCTCGCGCGTACGGTAGCGCACCTGTTCGAGCACTTCTTGACTGAGAACTGCCCTCAGCCCCAGTTCCATTGATGACACGGCCGCGGCGCCGTGAACCGTCCAAAGCTCGACATCATGAAACTGGAGGATCTTCAGTATACGGGCACTGTGCTCAAGGTCGCGGGAAAGGCGATCGAGGGTGAGGCAGAGAAAGACGTCATAGGCGCCGACGTTCGACCTCGCCAACGCGGCATGGAGCCCTGGCCGCGTCTCAAATGACGAGCCGCTGACACCGGCATCGACGAACGTGTCGGCCAAATGCCAGCCTTGTCGAAGGGCGAATTCCTTACCGAGATCGAGCTGGGTTTCGATCGAGGCTGGGTTTTGTTGATCTGTTGAATAACGCGCGTAGAGCACGACGCGTTTGAGGGCATGCATATGACCGATCTCCCTGGTTTGAGTCGCGGTCACCATGGTAGAGATCGGGTATGGGATTCGGGGTTTTTATTCACCGCACTGATTCGATCTATGACGACAGCCCGGCTGAGCAATATCAGTTCCCGAGCCAGTATCTCGGTCGCGTCCAAGCCTGCGTTGGGGACTGGATCATCTATTACGAGCCTCGAAAAGTGGCGGCAACGCGTGGATATTTCGCGGTCGCCAAAGTCGCGCAGGTCATTCCCGATCCCAAAGCGTCCGGAATGTATTTGGCTCTGATCGAACCCGGCAGCTATCTCGATTTCGTCAACGCCGTTCCCTTCAGCGGGCCAGAGGGTGTGATCGAGCGCGGAGTGCTCAACGACGCGGGACGGATTTCGGGAAGGGCTCAAGCAGCCGTGCGGCCAATCTCAGCCGCAGATTTCAATCGTATTCTGTCGATTGGGCTGGCGGAAGATCAACCGGAACTGCCGCGATCGGGCGAGGCGATAGACACGCCAACGGGCGCCGGTTTCTCAGACGGCATTCAAGCTCCTTTTATGTTCGAAGAGGAGAGGGTGCGAGTCACGCAGCTTTCGTCGCGTATCGTTCGCGATCGGCTGTTTCGCCGATTGATCTTGCAGGCCTACGACAAACGATGCGCGATAACAGGCTTGAAGCTGATCAATGGCGGCGGCCGTGCGGAGGTCGATGCGGCCCATATTCGCTCCGTTGAAGCGAACGGCCCGGACATTCTGTCGAACGGCATCGCGCTTTCTGGCACGGCACACTGGATGTTCGATCGCGGCCTTATCGGCTTGTCGGACGATCTCGAGGTTCTGATTTCGCGTCATGCAAATGATCGTGAAAGCATCCAAGGTCTGGTCAACAAGAGCGGAAAAGCGATCGTGCCTGCAGGGATTCACGAACGCCCGCATCCCCAATTTCTGAAATGGCATCGCGAGAATACCTTCAAGCACTAAAAGCGAGTTGTGCATCGCAACCGGCCCGCAGGAATGCCTATGTCACACTCCAAGGCACAAGATCTCATCAGACTAGCGCGGCTGGCTGCCACTAGGCGAGCCGGGATCTGCCTCGATGAAATCTGCGAAGAGTTCGCAGTTTCGCATCGAACGGCACAACGCATGACAGAAGCTTTGGAGACCGTCTTCATCAACGTAGAGGTTGTGGACGGTCCAGATCGCCGCCGGCGATGGCGTGTTGCCGACCCTGCGCTCGACAGACTGCAGATCCGTCAGGGAACTGCGATCGAGGCCCTAGAGATCGCAAGTAGAACGGCGCGTGGCGATGGCCGTTTGCGCCATGCTGCTGCCTTGAATGATTTGCGCGACGCTTTGCTCGCGCGTTTGACGCCAAAAGACGCCTTGCGCACAGAGACAGATGTCGAAGCAGTCCTCCTAGCCATGGGGTCGGTCACTCGCCCAGGTCCACGCGTCAACTTGGCACCTGCTGTTCTTGACGCGGTAATCGAGGGACTACGCGGACCGTTGCGTTTGCGGGTACGTTATCGGAGCGAAGAGGAACCTGAACGGATCATCGAACCGCATGGGCTCCTTCTCGGACACCGCAGTTATCTCGTGGCGCGCCAGCCGGCCCGCGGCGAAGATATGCTCAACTTCCGTATGGACCAGATCCTAAGTGCTCAGACTCTGGATGAGAGCTTCAGCCTCTCGTCAGGCTTTTCGCTGGAAGATTACGCGGCAAAATCATTCGGCGTCTATCAAGACCCAAAGCAGTATGACGAAGTCATTTGGCGTTTTGCTCCGCATGCCGCAGCAAGAGCGACTGAGTTCTCCTTCCACCCGAAACAAACAGCGGAACCACAAGATGATGGCAGCCTGATCGTGCGCTTTAAGGCCGCCGGCTGGCTAGAAATGGCTTGGCATCTTTATCAATGGGGGGATGCAGTTGAGATCATCGCTCCCGAAGGTCTGCGCACTCTAGTCGAACAACATCGCAGAAGCGATTTCGATGCTCTGCCTTGAATTGCAATGGACTGCACCACGCCTCGCAGCCCGAGGGTGACAGTTTTTGACACCCTCACGACGTAAGTTGGGAATGACCCGATTCCTAAGGTCGATTGAACGGAGCTTAAGATGGCGAAAAGCAAAGGCGGCAGAAGCACTTTCCGCAGCGCAATCAGTGGAAGGTTTGTCACAACCAAACACGGACTGGCCAGTCCACGAACAACGGTTCGAGAAGCAAAAGGGGGTGGCAGTACAGGTGGCACATATCGAAGCGCCATATCCGGTCGTTTCGTAACCACGAGATACGGTAAAGCCAATCCTCGTACAACGATCAAAGATAGCTGAACGCAACATTCATTCGAAGGAATATTCCCGATGACTCGATGCACAGCGCCAGTTGAAGGGCATCGCTCAGCGAGTGCCGCAGCGAATTGTCCGGCATGCCGTGGACGCGGCCGTTATCGCGGCTACAGCAGTTATGACAGCGGCTACGGTTCGTCCCCCTCCTATGCGGCACCTTACCGTCCCTCATCAGTTGGCGGTGGATCCGGTCGTGTCCGTGCGAAATGGTCGAAGGCCGGTTCATCTGTATTGTACACCCCCACGGAAGTGCGAGCGCTCACACCAATACGTCAGACCGCAGAGGTCCGAGCGGAGCTTCCCGATCTCCGCGATGTTTTTCTATGTCATGCGTGGGACGACCGTCAGGGGGATGCCAAGACGTTACATGACCTGCTTGAAGCGCGCGGCGTATCAGTCTGGTTTAGCGAGAAGGACGTCGCTCTCGGTACATCGCTGCTTCGGGAAATTGACAAAGGATTGGCGAAATCACGCGTAGGGATCGTTCTTGTAACGCCCGCATTGCTGCGTCGCCTTCCAGCCGCAGGGGTTGCAGATAAAGAGCTTTCAGCCCTGTTGGCGACGGAACAGCTCGTGCCGATCGTGCATAACACGACATATGAAGCTCTGAGGAACGTCAGTCCTCTTTTGGCCTCGCGAAGCGGGTTAAGCACCGAAGAAGACACGATGTCCGTGGTAGCCGACAAGCTCGCCGAGCTTATGGCTACTTAGCGTCGAGGAGGATGGGCGGATGCTCAAAACGAATACCCGTCAAGCTCACTGGCGCCGAGCAAACCCGGTTAAGTACGATGCTCATCTTGCCGTGCAGCGAGCCGTCAAGGCAGGGAGTCTGGCGAAGCAGACATGCGAAGTCTGTGGGGCTGAAGCAGTTGACGCTCATCACGATCGTTATGATGAACCTCTCGTCGTTCGATGGTTATGCCGCCTGCATCATACCCGCCTGCACCATCGCGGCGAAGATATGTTTCCTGTCAGGTCTTAATACGAATAGAATCGGATTTTTTATACCCAAGTTGCTGCCGCTTTGGCCATCGCGAACTTAAATTCATTGAAGGCGGCATATGCCGATGCTGTCTTGGATTGAAAATCCGGTTACGCCTAAAACTTGAGTCGTTTGAAGTTCCATAGATGATGATACAGCTCGCTGAGCATCTGAGCCATTTCCGAGGAAAACCCTTTTTGAATTAGAAGCGGGCGAAGCGTGCCTTCAGGCAACTCTCTCCGGTTGTTGCGGACGAATAGGTAAAACCTCTCCCAATCCAGAGGGTGCAGTGTATGCGTGTTGGCCAAGATCGAAAACTGCTCGAACAAACGCTTCGATTGCGGAGGCAACTGATAGCCAGCGCGCGGACGCGAGACCCGCATCCTATAATGTGTGCCGAAAGCTTTGTTATAGGCACGTAAAAGCGGTCCAAATACCTCTTTGCAGAAAGCTGTATATTCGTTTCGGGTCGGATGGTCCGATTGCCAAGCGGCCGATCGCATTTCTACGAAGACTCTAGCCTCTCCGGGTCGAACAATCAGTTGCCCGCCTGATCGTATATTCTCTGAAAATCCCGGCAGAAAGAAATTCGCGAAATGCAGTCCTTCTTTGCCGAACGTGTCTTGATGAAGTTCGACAGTCACGCCTGGCTCGGACTCTGCAATGGAGACCATTCTCTTTACGAACAGGAGTGGATCTTTACCTGCAGCGATATCAATGTCTGGAAGCGCTTCTCTGTCCTTCATGCCCTATCTTATTCTGGTAAGCATTGTTCACAAACAATCGGCCATGTGGCAGTTCACGACGCATGGCAGGCACAACCGAGTAGCGGCGCGGATCCCACCTTAAGAGGGGATCAAGATCCTGCAAAGACTAGATAATCTGGCACTAAGCGAAAATCGGAATAGCGGGGTCGCAGGTTCGCTTTCTTTCAAGAGCACACGCCTTAACCTACTGCAACAACCCGAAGAGCCACCTTCTCGGCCCAGATTGCCACGCTCGGGGCGTAGCCAGACGGGCTGTCGTGGTTATACTTCCTCTGCTTTCAATGACCGCTTTGGGGGGCCGCTCGCCTGACCATCGCGCTTGATGGCCCGATGGATCAGCCTTCGGAACGTGGGGCATTCCATATGCGACGGCGCCGGGCAGTCGGCAATATGGCGCAGTGTCTCGCGCAGCGCCGTCAGCTCCGCGATCTGTTGATCGATGTGCTCCGCCTTTTGACGCAGCAGGTCGCGGGGCAGATCCGGCAAGCCATTGCGGCCAAACATGTCGGCGATCTCCTCGAGCGAGAAGCCCGCAGATTTCCCCATGGCGATCATCTTGAGCTGCAGCAGCACCTCGGGCGGAAACTGCCGGCGTAGGCCGTGACGCGATACCGAGGCGATCAGCCCAGCCTCCTCGTAATAGCGCAGGGCCGACGGCTTGATCCCTGTGCGCGCGGCGACCTCACCGATATCCAGGAATTTCATACTTGACCTCAAGTTGGCTTGAAGTGGCAGCTTGCTCCTCAGTTGATCATTCGACAAGAGGAAACGACATTGGACACCATCAATTCACCCCGACCGCTGACTAGTCGAGCCGGCATCACGATCGCCCTATCGCTGGCCACTGGCCTGGCCTCGCTCGGCACCAGCATTGCCAACATCGCCCTGCCGAATCTCGCCACGGCCTTTGCCGCAGCGCTTCCGCAGGTGCAGGCCGTCACGGTGGCCTATCTCGCCAGCCTGACGGTCTGCGTCGTCCTCGCGGGCCGTCTTGCCGACCGCTTCGGTACCAAGGCGATGCTCGTGCTGGGCCTGGTGCTGTTTGCTTTGGCCACCGGGCTATGCGCCGCCGCGCCGACCCTGTCGGTGCTGATCGCCGCGAGGACGTTTCAGGGCGCCGGCGCGGCATTTCTGATGACGCTGGCCATGGCATTGATGCGCCAGATCGCAGGCGAGATGCAGATTGGGCGGGCCATGGGCCTACTCGGCACCGTCTCGGCCATCGGCACTGCCCTTGGCCCCTCTCTCGGAGGGCTGCTGATCCCCCTGTCGGGCTGGCGGGCGATATTCTGGGTGCAGCTGCCGCTGGCAGCCGCGGCGTTGATCCTGGTAGTCTCGTTTCTACCGCGTGACGCCCGCTTCGCCGATAGCAAGGCAACGAGCCTGTGGTCGGTGATGACTCGCAGCCTGGCCGGCAATCTCCTTATGAATGTGCTGGTCGCTGCCATCATGATGACGACGCTGGTGGTGGGACCCTTCTATCTCGGCCTCGGGCTGGGATTGACCGTTTCTGAGGTCGGCGCGGTGATGGCGATCGGCCCGGTGATTTCGATCGTCAGCGGCGTGCCATCCGGGCGGCTCGTGGATGCCTGGGGCAGCCACCGCATGCTGGCAATCGGCTTGACCCTGCTGGGTGTTGGAGCGCTTATGCTGGCCATCGTGCCGGGCGTGATCGGGGTCGCCGGTTATGTGCTGTCGATTCTCGTCCTTACACCGGGTTATCAACTGTTCCAGGCGGCCAACAATACGGCAGCCCTAGCGGATGTGGCCAAGGACCGCCGCGGGACCGTCTCCGGGCTCTTGGGCTTGTCGCGTAATATCGGGCTGATTGGCGGTGCTTCGGCCATGGGCCTTTTCTTCGCCCTTGGTGCCGGCACGACGGATGTCACCCAGGCGCCGGCGTCGGCTATCGCATCCGGGATGCGCCTGACCTTCCTCATTGCCGGTGCCTTGACCATGGCTGCCTTCGCCGTCGCGGTTTTCCGGCCGGACAGGCATAGGGCAGAGGTTGAGCGCCATGAGCCCTGACGGGGACAGCTCGTGGAATGGTGGTCAATTGCCCCAAACCATGGCCCTCACGTCGTTCGAACTACGGGTCGGTAGTTCAGATCCATTCAAGACCTATGAACCTGAGCAGGGCGCGCGGCTTAAACGCTCGTGAGGCGCTCAGGCGGGCGATGATGGCAAACTGAGGTGAACTTTTTCGCAAGACATTGGCAGATCAAGAATTGCATCTGGGAGATTCGGCTGCCGGCCCTTCCGCGTCGCACTAGAATCTCGGCGCCGCAGCCTGGAGTTTGAAATCGCTCACAAAATAGATCTGCAAATCGGGAGAGGCTTACACTGACATACAGATCGACCATTGGGCCGTGGACAAGCGCCGCAAGGACGGCACGACGTATTTATCGAGCCAAAGTAGTCTCGGTTGGTGCGGCCCGAGCTATGAAATTGGCCTCATGAATCTGCGCCATTGCGACAGCGATTGCGCGCTCGACGGGCTCGATAAGCATAATGTCTGGATCGTTTGCGATATATGCGAGCGTTTGTTCGATGAATGCTTCACGCTCGGGACCACGAACGTGATACGCCGAGGCGTAGCGTTCGAGAAGCGGTTGCAATATGGGACGTGAAGATCGAGAAGCAAACATGGCCTCACCTCCATTCAGCAGGCGGGAGCACATCGTAACTCTCAGGCATCAGCGCCTACACATTCGGTTGCCGATGATGTTCCAACATAACATACCGGGAACAATGAACCTATGTCATTTGACATGACGCGTTACGATTTTGCGTTTTGTCAAAATCGATCGTTCGCGAGGGTATCAACGCGCAGGACCGAAGCCAAGCATGAACTACCGCCCGGTCGCGCCATCAGGCCGCCATCTGCCGTGCGCTGCCGGCGGCTCCAGTTCCACGGCAACAGTTCCGGCAGGCGTGATACGGACATGTTGGGCATGCGCGCGAGGACATCCGCCAACCAGGCCTGCGGATCGATATCGTTCATCTTTGCGGTGACAATCAGGGACTACATGAATGCGGCACGTTCGCCGCCGCGTTGGGAACCGGCGAATAGCACGCCCTTCTTCCCAGAGCTATCCCGCGCAGGGCCTGCTCGGCTGCATTGTTCGAAAGGCAAAGCCTGCCGTCGTCAAGGAGCCGGGTGAAGGCTTCCCAGCGCCCTTCCTTCTCGAACATGTAGTTGATCGCTTTGGCGACGGGATTGTGCTTGGACATCTGGGTGCGCTGCGCCATCAGCCAGTCGTGCAGTTCCTCCACAAGCGGGCGAGCATGTTGTTGGCGTGCTGCGAGCCGATCCTCGACAGGCAATCCGTTTATGTCGCGTTCGATATCGACGAGCGCGTCGATGCGGGCCACGGCCTCGAGTGCGACCGGCGATATCTCATGAGCGGGTTTGCCCTTGCGCACGTTGCCGGCTAGTTCGAAGAACTTGCGCCGCGCATGACTTCAGCAGAGCGCGCTGATTACCGGTGCAGGGCTGCGGTCCGCACGATAAAGGTCGTTGTAGCCACCATAGGCATCGGCTTGCAGCGTGCCATGCCACCCAGCGAGATGGATGGTGAGGTGAATTAATCAGAGGCGAGCTCGATACAGGTGCCTTTTCGCACGGGCTATCGCTCTCCGCCGACGTTTTATCGCCGGTCTTGAAGGAACCGGCGTGACCTAACCGGATCAATTCGATCCGCCTGCTCCCACGCCCATTTTTTCCAGTCATTCAAGTCGTTTTCTGGTACCGGATCTACTGACGTTTCATTGACCTTTAGAACTGCCGTTACGTAGGCGCGAATTTCCTCGGCTTCACGAAGTGTTTTGGCCTCTGACAATAGGCGGTCAACCCGAGCTTGCTCCTCCTCAAGACGGCGCTGGCGCTCTGCACGTTCAGCCTCTTCTTTTTCCTTCCTCGCCCGCTCGATCAGCTCGGCCTTATAACTTGAAAGCCACTTGTAATGGGAAGCCTCCTTGTGACGGCAAGCACTCTCTCCAGCTACTAAAATGTTTATTGCTATATCAGTCAGATGGCCTTCGATTTTATCATCGGGCTTATCTAGCCACGCAGTTTGAACGCCTTCTATGGTGGTAGCTTTACTGATTTGGACGGTTAACACACTGGATGCCGGTTTTGTAATTTCTGACGTGCTGCGCCAACTGGTGCGTTCAGCCTTCGGATCGTCGACGGAAACAGACACTTCTGTGAGGCCAACCCTCACATAGAAATTATCGGGGTTCTTTCCGGATGTGGTTACGCGAGCATCGTTCTTTTCTAAGCATAGGAACAATGCGTTCAAGACCCGAAGGCGGCGCTGCTCGAAGGGAGATTCGAAGTAAGGTTCATCGAAACTAGACCTGTAGCTCGAAGCCAAATACTTCTGCCGGCGCGGAATATCAGCGTCGAGCAGCTTTCGAATAACAGGATGCGCCAGCGAAAGGTCACGGGAGACGGTGACCTTCTTTACCCGCTTCGAAACCTTGTCTCGGACCTCTGCGAGCGTTTCATCGAAGGGTTGAGGCGGTATTAATTCCAGGTCGATGAGATTCTTTGGAGCTGGCCCATAGTAGTGCCACTTGTCTCCGCCAAAGATTATCTCACGGGGCATGCCCAATGCCCGCTCCGGCAGCGGCGGCCGGTAAACTTGTTTTCCCGCCTCCAGCTTTGCCCAATAACCGCGCGGTGGAAGCGGCAAGTTGTGTTGCTTGCAGGTCTTTGCAAAAGCTACGTCGGATACTCCGTACTGGGCTGCAAGTGTCTTGATGGGGGTGGTCCACACGAGGTCAAATAAGGCCTCACGAAAATGACGGCGACTTTTCAAAGACATAAAATAGGGCCTTCTAAATAATCATTGCAGATAGCAGCGTGCGATGGATCAGATCATGCTAAGCCTCTTCAGGCTGACATGCCCGTCCCTACCGATAATGATGTGATCATACACGGCGATCCCTAACGGCTTTGAGGCATCGATTATTCTTTTAGTCATGTCGATATCAGCATTTGATGGCGTGGGGTCACCGCTCGGATGGTTGTGCACCAGAATAACGCCGGTTGCCGAAAGCTCGAGCGCCCGCCGCATCACTTCGCGCGGATAAACCGGCGTGTGATCGACAGTGCCATGCCCTTGTACTTCGTCGGCGATCAGCATGTTGCGCTTGTTTAGAAATAACACGCGCAACTGCTCACGGGATTCGTATGCCATCGCTGCGCGACAATAATCGATAACTGTCGATGACGAGCTAAGTACCTTTCTGCTGCGCATCTCGTTTTTGAGCCCTCGTTGGCCGGCTACGCCAACGAGCTTCAGCTCCAACGCGATTGCTTTACTGACGCCCTTGACTTCCTGCAGCAAAGCGAGCGGCGCTCCAAAGACGCCGGCTATTGTACCAAAGCGCTCAAGCAGTGCCGTGACGAGCAGCTTGGTATCTCGCTGAGGGATCAAGCGGAAGAGCAGAAGCTCAAGGATATCAAAGTCATCTAGAGCCGCTTCGCCAAAGCTGGCGTATTTTTCGCGAAGCCGGTCGCGATGGCCTGGAACCTTCATTAATACCCCCACATGGACGAATGCGCGTGACATCCCCCGTCACCGGGCATTAACACAATCAAATACAAATTTGGGTTGTATTTTGTCACCCCTTCTTTTTAGGGAGCTGCAAACATTTACGACGTCTGGCAGGAGACTAGAGGGCGAGCGGCATAATTGACCGTTTTGCGATGGAAATGCCGAGAATGATAGATCCGCCGTCAACGCCCGCGCATAGATGAAATCCATAGTCGCGCCCACCAAACGCAGCTTTTCAAGGCGTCTACCATTTTATTGGCCCGTCGCCTCATCGCGTCATTGAAGAATTTAACCAATCAGCAGGGAATTGCTTAAGCGTCTTTTGCGATCCAATTCACGTGGTAGGAGTGAATTTACGCCTTGAGCGACATACCGGCCCAGCAAGAGTTGATGGAGGTATTATGTCTGAAATCATTTGCGAAACAGGTCGTATCGTCGAAGTTGGTGCAGGATATGTATTCCGCACCCTACACTACTATTCTCATATTGTGTTGGAGCGGACCGGCGGTGAGGTAGTACGCCTCGAACACGTAGTGGCCGACGATTTCCTGGTACCAAGTCTGCACATTGGGGAAATTGGAACCATAGCGTTTGTGAACCGCAAAATTCATGTGTCGAAAGAGTTCAACAACCTTCCGATCAAAAACGCGATCTTGGGCTTTGCCGATGAGAGAGGTTACGTGCCTCCAAAGGAGCCGCATCGATCTCTTCTTCCCCATTTCTGCCTGGGCTTGGCCGCATTTGGCTTCATCCTGTTCCTGCTCACGCGAGGCAGCGCATTTCCATTCGCCTGGGGGTTTGTCAGTTGGGCAATGATACTGTCATTTGGTGCAATCGGTTTAACCAACATCAACAACGCGAAAAAGGCGGCGGCACTGCATAGCGCCTTAATTAAGAAGTTCGAATCGATGGGCTTCAAATCAAGGGCGTCTGTCGTCTACGGCTAAGTCGTCAGTTTGCTTAGCTGAACCCTCAAACTCGCTGCCTCGCCGCAGCGGGTTTGCATGTCTGGACGGGTAGAATGGCAAGAGCCACGTCTTGGCACCGAATGAAGCTCGTTTCAGGATATCATTCTAGCTACTCATTGAAGCCCGCATCGCCCGCCCTGTTGCCAGAGATGAGCGCGGCGCAACGCACTCAACCCGCTTTGGGTTTCGAGGTTAAGGCTGGAGCAGTTTGCTTCGGAGCAGGCTTGGTTGCTGCAGGTTTTGTGGGCGCTGGCGCGGTGTTGCAGCCCTTGCTCATCATAGCGGACTGGATTGCCTGAACCTTCCCCTTGGCAACGGAAACCTGTCCCTCCTTGTCGCCACCGAACGTCGATGACATCGGAACGCCGATTAAGAACACGCCAAATGCGTCACCGGTCGCCGCATCATGCTGTTGCTTGGAAACCGCCGCAAGAGCCGTCTGTTCCTTGATCATCTCCTGACCTAGTTGCTCGCACGAATAGTTGGTGTAAGCGGCCATTGGAATGTCAGCCGGAACAATTGCGTCCGGTCGCTTGGCGCACGACGAAATCGCCAGCGCAAGCGCCGGTACCACCAAATAAGCTCTCATGAATACCCCCATATTACCCGCATGGAGGATAAGCATGATTCAGCCAGAAGTGGAAGTGCCGGCGATGGACCGGCAGCCGGGTCGGCAAGGATTAATGTCAAAGCGGCTGGGCTCGCCTGTGCGAGTTCTCCCGCCGTTGTTTTTGTCTGGCCTCCCACCAGAGCCGGACCTCCTTCAAAATTGCCGGCACGACAGGGATTGCCACAGCAGCTAACATCATCCAGTCCGTCTTCGTCATGCAACAAATCTCCGGCGAGTGATTTCAACGTGATCAAGATACAACGGGGATGGTGGTCGGGGATGACGGCCGCGACGAGCATAACGTTAACCGACTGATATTGTAGATCTTAAAAATCGCAAAAAGCAAACAATCGCAATTATCATCCCCGCTTCGACCTCCAGGCATGGAGAAAGCTGGAACATCCTTGAAACTCGCTCGCGTTGCGTCACGCTTGCTGCCGCACGACACGGGGGGCCCTGACCACCGCTATGACATCCGCAAGGACGGCGAATTTACGTCGCAGATAGTCGGCACGGGGACGAGGCGAGCCGTAGTTATCGAAGGTCATTCGCGGCACAACTGACTCGGGAGCGCATACCTTGCCCCGGTGGTCGGCCGAACGATGCTTTGGCAGGAGGTTGTGCCTGCGAAAGACTAGAAAGCCGCTAGTTGAGGTTACTATCTATTTACCACCCAATCTTTCTGATGTTCGCAGTGAGGAGCAAGAAGCAGTAAAAGGCGTTCAAGCGCTCGATTAACTGGTGGCGGAGATATGCAGGTTTTAAGAGAAGCCGATCTGCGCATTCTTAGGCAGGTGCTGGACGAGGTATGCGCTTCGCGCGATGCTTTTGGTAAGGCGCCAAAGCGCGAGGCTATATCGCTAGCCGCGCTTGAGCTTTATCGAAAGGGCTTTAGGGAGCCTGAGATGTTGAAAAGGTTCCTGAATCTTTCACCAACGACTTTTCAATATCGCTAATGCCTTCCCTGCTAAGCCTGACTAATACGAGAACTCAGTGAACATTCGATCCGCCATGGCGGGTGGCATCCACACATTACCCACCGCTTACCCACACGGTCAGCGCGAAGGAGAAGTCATGCCTCGCCTAGTAGATCCTTTAGCCGTGGATGCCGCCGGATGTCGTCGACCGAGTTGAAGGCTACAGCATCCCAGCCGGCACTTTTTGCCACCTCGACGACTTCAGGCTGATCATCGAAAAATATCGGGCGCTCATCTGGATCTATGTTCAAAGCCTTGTTGATTGCTTCGAAGAAGCCGTTTTCAGTTTTTAAGAGCCCCATCTCCGCGCTGTAGAACATTTTCTCGAAGTAATCGCAGAACCTCAGGTCGTTCCAGAGGAAATTTGCCCTATGATGCTCCTGTCCGGTTGCAACAAAGATTCGCACGTTCCGCGTCTTCAAGATTCCCGCCAGAGCAAAGACCTCCCTCTGTACATTGGAATCCTTTTCGAACCAGTAGTCCACGAAGTCATCAACGCTGCCCTGATAGCCAGTTTGAGGAAGAACTTCAGCCAGCGATGACTTGAGATCCCTCCGGCCTCTAACGCAATTGGCCATTCTTGAGGACGATCGCGTATCAACCGAACCGAAAAAGAGAGATTGAAAAACGCAACGATCAACCCCTAGGTCCGCCTCTATGGTTGCATCCCATGGTTTTCGGCGAGACTCATCCGCATGCCATCCATCTATAAGTACCCCATCGACATCAAAGAATACCTTCATCCCACCCACCTTCCACGCTGACAGCCTTACCAAGCTTTATCCTGCTCATCATCGCTGCCTTGGAACGCTTGCCGATAGGTATAGGCTTGAGATTGAGGATGGTTTCAATGCCTGAGCGCCGCTCAGCCTTAAGGTAACAAAGGTCGAGCTGACGAATACCTGATATTTGACGTCCATCGAATCCCCCAAAAACGGCGATAGAGCAATACCAAAGCGCCTGGTTGTTCGATTAGTCTCTTCCCAGCTTTCCCACCAGAACCTTGTTGCCGTCCTTGTTGCCGCACTCACAGCGCAGCCTGCTACCAAGGTTGGACAGATACTGGTTGCCGTGGTGCTGGATGATAGCTGCCCCGTCCAGCCATGTGATCTTGCTACACTTCCCACATTTGGCACCCACGACCTCCCACTCCTGTAAACTTTTCAAGGTCAGCGTCTGATGGCCGTCGAATTTCTCGAAGCTAACCGGCTGGAACGGCGCGAGGTCGATGCTACGGCGGTGCTTCATGTCACGTCCCGCGTTGGAAGCGTGGTTGCCAGCCTCGTCCAATTCCGTGGCTTAGAATGGTGGAGGCTATGGCGAGTTGGTCGTGCAGGAATTCTGCATCGGCAATGACGTGGCGAAGTGCCGCCAACGCGTCACCGCCGTGCGCATCGAGAATGCCTTGAGCCGGGTCGTCCACTGGCAACGGGGATTCATCATGGCGAGCTTGAGCTGTCATGGGCAGTACTCCTGAAAGGTAGGACAAATTTCCGAAGCCGGAATATGTTCCTATTTTGTTCTCACGAATGTTCAGAGTCAAGCCAGCTGAATGAAAAAAGCCCGACGCTTTTGGTCCGGCATTTGCAGTGATGAGACGGTCCCACCTGAATTCGGAGATCACTTCTAAGCCGAACGTAATGCACGTGGTGGGTGTGGCCTTGGCGCTACAGCCTTTTTAGCGAGACTAGCTATATTTGATGAAAGTCAATTTTCGGTCGCAACGAGGATTTATGATGAAAAAGCTTCTCTATACCGCAGCTGCAGTGTTTGCCCTTGCCGGTGTTGCCAAGGCCGCCGATGCAGTTGATCAGGTTCCGACTGCGCCTGTTGCGCAGGAAGCCCCCGTCGTCTTCTCCTGGAGTGGCCCCTACGTCGGTATTCACGGTGGTTACGGTTGGGGTGATGCAGACTCGACGATCAGCGGCGCACCCGTGACCTTTAGCAGTGATCTCGACGGCGGCCTCTTCGGTGGGTTCGTGGGCTATAACTACCAGTTCAGCAACAACCTTGTGATCGGCGTCGAAGGGGATCTCGATTACAACTGGAACGAGGACGAAATTACCGCTGGGGCTGAAGTTAAAACCGAATGGCAAGGATCCGCACGTGTCCGTCTCGGTTACGCTTTCGACCGCGCTCTGGTCTACGCAACTGGCGGCTGGGCTGGTACGCGCGGTGAAGCATCCGTACTTGGCTTCGGCGAACGCAGCGAGACTTTTAGCGGCTACACCGTTGGCGCTGGCCTCGACTACGCCTTTACGGACAACATCTTCGCCCGCGTTGAATATCGCTACACCGACTTCGGCAGCGAGACCTTTGATTTTGGCGCCGGCACCATCGATACGGATTTCAATCAGCATGCTGTCAAGGTGGGCCTTGGTGTGAAGTTCTGAGCTGACGAAAAAAGCGCATGCCTTAGAAGGGCCCGCTTCGGCGGGTTTTTCTTTGCCGCATCGCGAGGGCTTGCGCCAGGCGGACCGGCGCGAGCCTACTTCTTTCCGCATAGGCATCGCTAGACGGAAGCCGCCGCGATCGGATGTGCATAGCCACCGAACTCGTTCATTCTGCAGCCTTGCAATTGAGTCGCGAGGATGGATTTGATGAACTACTGGACCCGGCATTGGTGTTGGATCGTGGAGACTTTAGGAATTTAAGGGCTACGCCGCTTTTTTGGCGCCATTTTTTCTTCTGTAGGAAGAGTCGCCGCGGTGGGCCTGATGCCTCAGACAGGCTTATCGAATTTTGGCACCAAAGTAGTTTTCGGCCCCGGAAAGCCGTATGTGATTCCTTGCAATCTTAGCCCTAGGACGGCACCGTAGGTGGTCACTTCAGCTCTCTGTCAACATCGTTTTGCCCCTTACGTCTACGCGGACTCATCGACGCCAATTTGATCTTCAAACGTTGATCCAAGCGTAAGGTAAACATCCGGCGAAGGCTGCTTCCTGGCCCCCCAGTTCTCCGTGACCCATGGAGAAGGCAGGCACAATACTGTATGCTTTAGGCAGGCGAATAATTTTCTTGTCGCGGTAAGGGGTGCGCAATGACCTACAGGACTGGCTCCATTACCACTGCCTGCCCACGCGGCAAACCCGCCCTACAATCCCCAAGCAAGGGAATTTGGTGCGTTCACTGCAAGAACGGATCAAGGAAGTAGGTAACGGCGCTTGCTCGCAATGGAGCGGGAGCCGACACGCAACCGCTGTCAGTCACGCCGCTTGAGCGTCTGCAGCCAGCGATTTCCAATTCCATGGAAGCAGTTGCTCCAGCCTGGTAATCGGCGTGTCTGCGATACGGGCAAGTACGTCGGCAAGCCATGCCTGCGGATCGATGTCGTTGAGCTTTGCCGTCATGATCAGCGTGGCCATGAAGGCGGCGCGGTCAGCGCTGCGATCCGACCCGGCGAAGAGCCATGATTTTCTGCCGAGTGCGAAGCCTCTGAGCGCCCGCTCGGCTGCATTGTTCGTCAGGCAAATCCGGCCATCCTTCAAGAATGACGTGAATCCATCCCAACGCTTGGGCATGTAGTCGATCGCCTCTGCGACCGGAGAACTGCGTGACAGCTTCGACCGTTCGGTTTGAAGCCAAGCCTGCAGATCGTCAACGAGCGGCAGACTGTCTCTGCGGCGACGCTCCAGGCGTTGATCGGCGGCAAGCCCGTTGATCTCCCGCTCGATATCGAACAGGGCATCGATGCGTTTGACGGCTTCGAGCGCCATAGGCGAGATCGGCGCAGCGTTCTTTCCACGCTTGGTGTTTGCAGCAATGTCCGCGAGCACAAAGAATTTGCGACGCGAGTGCGCCCAGCACAGTGCCTTCGTCAGGGGATCGGGATCACGATCAACCTTGAACAGCGGATTGTAGCCGCCGTAGGCGTCCGCCTGAAAAATGCCCCGTCCGGGACGAGGTGGTCATCGCAACAAAGTTCGGCTTCAAGTTGGAAGGCGGCAAGGCGGCAGGCGTCGACAGTCGGCCGGAGCGGATCCGCGAAGCAGCCGAGGGTTCGCTGAAGCGCCTCGGGATCGAGACGATCGATCTCCTCTACCAGCATCGCGTCGACCCAAACGTGCCAATCGAGGACGACGCCGGCACCGTCAAGGACCTAATCGCTGAAGGCAAGGTGAAGCACGTCGGTCTGTCGGAGCCGAGCGCTCGCGCAGTCCGCAGGGCTCATGCCGTCCAGCCGGTCACCGCCCTTCAGAACGAGTATTCGTTGTGGAGCCGCGGACCGGAGACGAACGGTACTCTTGAGGCCTGCGAGAACTCGGCATCGGCCTCGTCGCTTACAGCCCTCTGGGCAAGGGCTTCCTCATCCGCCGTTGGAGGCGCCAGACAGAAGCCTCCGATTTCGGGATGCCGACGGCTGCGGCAACCCGCTGACGGATCTCGGTGCTGCCGTCGGAGCCGCTGCCCGTTCCCGGCGTCGGTCGCGCGCGGTGGCTGGCGGAGCTCATGCGGGTGAGAGCTGGCGAGGGTGGAGAATTTATTATCGGAGCATGTGGTGGCCAGGGTCGTATCTGTCTTTCTTCCTACGCTGCCGACCGATCGGATCAGGGGCGCCGATCTGTCGCTCTCCTGACACCCCACTCGTGGTGATCGGCAGAAGTGGCTCGAAGCGATGGGTTGCGGGGCCGACCGGGCGGCGCTAAAACTTGGGCTGCGGGCGCGAAACGAAAGAAATGATCGGCATCAGGCGGGCTCGTGAGCCTGTTCGCGGAGCCATTCGCAGAGCAGTCTGGGCGCGAGGCGGGGGTCGTCCGTGCGCATAAGCGCAAAATGCCAGGCGGGCCCGCTCAGCACGTAGGAAAACGGCGCGATCAGCAATCCCTTTTCCAGAAGCGGCCGAAACAACACCGGCGACAGCAGCGCCACCCCGACGCCGGCCAGTGCCGCATTGGCGTCCAACTCATGCGTTGGGTAATCGATCGCTACAAATCGCAGAGCTTGCGATACCTCGCACCGGGCGCCCCCGAACCAAGCATGCCAATCCGGATGCGGCAAAAGCTCGAAATCTGCAAGCGCATCCGGCATGATCAAGTTCCGCGTTCCCAAGAGAGAAGGCGCCAGCATTGGCGTCACCTCAACGGGGGCAAGCCGATATTCATCAAGCCCTTGCCATCCGCCACGACCCGTCCTTATCGCAACGTCGAACGCACTGGGATCGCGGACATCGGCTGAGACATCGACCTCGATGGGGGATGTTCCCGCAGAGGAATAGCGTGCCAGGCGTGGCGCGAGCCAGCGTGACGCGAATGTCGGAGGTGCGGTCAATCGGAGTGGTGGGGTGGTTGCCTGAAACTCGTCGATCGCGCCGGCGATATCGTGCAACGCCGCGCGAATTCGGCCAGCCAGCAGAGCGGCCCCTGGCATCGGGACAACGCGTCGTCCCGCTCGTTGGAAGAGCGGCTGGCCAAGTTCGGCCTCCAATGTTCGGATACGGAGGCTGACGGCAGCGGGTGTCAGGCATAACCGTTCGGCCGCGCGGGCAAAGCTGCCGGTGGAAACACACGTTTCCAATATGCGCAGGGACTCCAACGGCAGCCGCATGATCTTGTCTCTTTTGATTAGTTTTTCTTGTGGTGGTCACAAGCAAAGCGCGTTTTGTAGACACAGCGCCTTCAAGTAGGGTTTAGATCCAACATAGGCGATCCCACATGTCCCTGCAATCTCGACGCTTGTTCACATTGTTTCTCACTCTTCATCCGGCGCTGGAACTTGGTATGACACCGGCCGGAAGCCGCCGCATATTTCCCGTTTCGGGCGGATATTTCCAAGGCAAGAGGCTGAAAGGAGAGGTGTCTCCGCTGATCGGCTCTGATCTCCTGTTGGCCCGCGCAGACGGCACTTTTCAGCAAGATGTAAGGCTCTTGCTGATCGCCGATGACGGCGGCCTGATCTTGATGACCTATCGCGGCGTCAGGCGGTCCTCCCAGGCTGTCGACGAGCGTCTCGCTCGCAGCGAAGCGGTTGATGATGCCGAATACTATCTCCGGACAACGCCCTATTTCGAAACCGCCGCCCCACACCACGCCTGGCTCAACCAGATCGTGGCGGTCGCGAAAGGCGGGCGGCGTCCTGGTGGCGTCGAGTATGATGTATTCGAAATTCTTTAGAGCGGTTCGCACTTATTTGGATCTGAACCCCTCACGAAGCCTTCATCCAGTTGCCCGGACAGCACATACAATCGGCTTCAGGTTCCGTGACCAACGCCTGCGCCCTGTCACAAGGCCTAAGCGACCGCACCAAAGCCCTCGAAAAATCTGGCCAAAGCCTCCGCAGTATCCTCTGGATATTCCTCCGGAAAAAAATGCCCGCCAGGCATAGCGTGGCCTTCTACCCTATCACTCCATTGGCGCCAGAGCGCCAATGGCCCCCCATCTGAGGCGTACCATTTCTCAAGAGGACCGTTCACGCTCCAGAGTGCCAGCACCGGGCAGTGAACTCCACGACTTGCGGTTCGATCTTCTGCATCGTGCTCTCGATCGATAGTCGCAGCTGCTCGATATTCCTCGCAGATCGCGTGAATATGGTCCGGATCGCTCAGCGCGTGAACATAAGCACGTTTGATTTGAGGCGGGAAGGCCGTCACAGTGGATCCCCAACCCTCTAGTGCGTTGTCGATAACTGCTTCGGGCGCTACGCTGATGAGCTGTTCCGGGAACGGCGCCGATTGCGCGAGCAGGCTCCAGGGCCAGAATGCTAGCGCGAAACGGTCGTCCGCACGGTCCCAAGCGTCGTAGGTGGGAACGATGTCGAGAACGGCCAACTTCTCGATTTGGCCCGGGTAGTCCAGTGCCATTCGATAAGCCACACGGCCACCCCGGTCGTGGCCACAGACCTTGAAACCGGCAAATCCGATCTTTGCCATCAACTCGATCATGTCTTTCGCCATCGCACGCTTTGAGTAGGCGAAAGGGTCAGCAACAGCTGAAGGACAACTGCTGGCACCATAGCCCCTCAGATCGGCGCAGACGACGGTGAACTTGGACGCCATCAGCGGAGCAATGTCTCGCCACATGAGGTGTGTTTCGGGAAAGCCGTGCAGGAGCAGCAACGGCGGGCCGTCGCCGGTAACCGTGGCGAATATCGACGCATCGCATAGTGCGAACAACTCTCCATATATTCGATCTGTCATTGTCGTCTCATCTTAAGATTGGACCCACGTTTGACGCTCCGTTCAAGCATCATGACGTGGTGAAACGTTGTCAGTTGTGGCTCGCAGAGAACTCTGCCCGTCAGATTCTTGAGTATGGACACATATAGCTGGCTTTGCCGCCCGCGGCCGCATTGCGCATACGGGTAAAGGCAATGATGCGAGTGGCTCTAACTCCGGGCTTTGGCACCTAACAACTAATGCGTCTTGGAACAGGCATTTCGACTCAACGGCTGCGAGTCGGATCCCGACAGGGCGACATACCTAAGACGTCCATTCGTGCCAGGATGCTCTAGATGTGGAGCCTCAACACGTTGTCGCTGTTCAGACTGAGGCGACTGATGGGTGTTTTTGATTTTAAGCCGCCATGCGGACGATGCCAATTGTACATGTGGTTCCAGTTCGGCAGGTGGGCCTTTCGATGATAGCTACCCTCTTCTATCGATAAAAGCCCTCGCCAAAGCTGCGTTCTGCCAACCGCTCCTGACTCCAATCCCCAGGGCAGACATCACCCAGATTGTCGGCTATGGGCTTCTATAAGCGCTCAGTGAAGATTGGCGACGAGCGTCGAGGCATAAATTTCTCCTGACACTTGATTGATGTGTCGCACCTTGTGCGCTTGGCTACAGCGAGCCAACTATTTTCACAGGTCGAAACCTTTCAGAACGTCGCAATCGGCCCGCCCTTGTCCCTGATAGCGAACGGATCAGGAGACGAACCTATGATCACAGCCCGCCAGTCATATCGCCAATTCGCCTCACGCTTGAGAGCCAAGGAACCCCTTACTGGCACGTTCATCAAAACGCCCACCGGGCACGCAACGGGAATCCTTGGTCTTCTAGGGTTCGATTTCGTTGTTTTGGACATGGAGCACGCGGGTATTGATGTCGCGGCCCTCGACCAAATTCTGATTTCGGCGCGCGCGGCGGATGTGGCCTTTATTGTCCGCATATCCGAGGCCAGTCCGTCAAAAATTCTAACAGCGTTAGACCTTGGAGCAAATGGCATTCTTGTGCCTCATATCCGCACAGCTGAAGACGCTTCAGGGATCGTTGCCGCCTGCCGCTACAAGGGTGGAACCCGCGGTTTTGCTAACACGACAAGGGCGGGTGACTACGGGTTGGTGGGCTTTGAAGCTCATATCAGCAAGCAGGACAACGAGGTCGTTTGTCTCGGCATGATTGAAGACGTGGAAGCAATCGAGGTTATCGATGACATCCTTTCGGTCCGCGGGTTGGACGGAATATTCATCGGGCGAGGAAATCTTACGGCCGCGCTGGGCCAGAAGGCAATCGACGATCCCGCCACAACAGAAGCGGCTGAGACCATTGCCCAAGCGGCCAAGCGACGGGATATACCCGTCATCACAATCGCCCTGGATAGCGCCGACGCGGTCTCCATGACTCGGCGTGACCGCAGTCATGATCGGCTCAGATCAGGGCTTCTTGATCAAAGGCGCGTGTGCCGCGCTTGATTCACTCAATACTTTCTTGAAGGGATAGTCGATGCACATCGATACCGACCGAATTAATCTTACCCAGCAGCTCCACTGCTTGCTGGTTGATTACTGGCACGATGTGGATGCCAACTGGGGAGAAAATGCTCCCGACTATTACACCCCGGATGGCCTATTTGAAGGGCCGGCCGCATCATATGTCGGCCGTGAGAAAATCCGGGCTTTTTACGCTTGGCGAAAGACGCGCGGCGCCCGCACCGTCGTGCACTCTGTACAGAATTTCCAGGCCTCCTTCGACGGAGGTCCGGAGAAGGCCAAATGCCACTGGATCCTCATGCTTTATGCAGCGGATGGGAAGCCTGTTCTGCCGACCCATCCGCCCATTCAGATCGCCTACATGACAGATAGGCTGGTCAAGACGGAAGAGGGTTGGAAAGTCACATATCGAAAGTTCGACATTTGGTTCGAAGGGGGGACACCGGCGACCAATCCCGTTCTCGACGATAAGTGACGTTTAGAGATTGACGGCGTAATCCCGACGCGTGGATGGATCCAAATGCGGACGGCGGCTGATAAATGCAAGCGCGTGCTCGATATTGAGCCGCGCTTCCATCAGCGGATCCAAGATGGATCGCTTCACGTCCCGCTTGGGGACAGAAGCGGTGAAGAAACTGACCGACATCACTGCCGCAATGCGACCGTCTTCCAGAATAGGAACGCCGAACGTCGTCATGCGCGCAGGTTCCGTACGCGGATCCCGAACCGCATATCCAAACGCTCGGGCCCGCTCGAGATGCTTACGGAACACCGCCTCCTCCGTTACGCCGAATATACTGCCCAGACGGCTGCGCATCAGCTCGATTTGGCTCTCACGCTCATCGTCACCGCAAAATGCCATATAGGCACGACCCATCGCGGATTTGAACAGATCCGGCCGCATTCCGAGTACTGTGTTGGTGTGTACGACGGGGCTGATCGTCCCAGTCCAGTAGAGAATTTCGATCGCATCGCCATCGATCATCCCAAGCCCGATAGGCCATTTGATCTGCCTTGTCAGTCCTATGGACAGAGGCCGGGCGATCTCGATGACGCGTGATATGCCGCTATAACCGGCCGAAAGGTCGGCGACGTTCTGGGTCACGCGATATCCGCCGCACATATTGTCGCGGACGACGTAACCTTCATGCATCAAGGTTTCGAGAAGCCGGACAATGGTTGGCCGCGGTATCCCCGTCTCGCTATGTATGGAGTTAACGGTGGCGATCGACTTTGAGTTCACGACCTTAAGAACATGCAGGGCGCGGCACACTGCGTTGACGGGGGGATAAGATCGATCGAGCGGATTGGTGTGCCCGCGCCTTGAATTTGTCCGGCAATGCGCGCCGGTCGACGAAACATCCGAAATGACGTCGGCAAGCTCATCTATCTCCGCATAGGCGGCAATGACATCCATATGTTTTCCTCCCCGCAGTTGCTCCTGTCGCGCCTCAAAAGCGGCATTGAGGCGATGCTCCCTACAATCACGCAACTCTGTCCCATCCGGGGCGAATTGAGAAGAGTCCCGGCGGGATCAATTTCGGTGGCAGAAATCCAGCGGGAAGCGGATGTCTCCCGAATTGGCGTGCCATCATGATCGACAGCGGAAACGATTATCAGAAACCATTGTTTGCCAGCGACATGGAGGAAACCGAAATGACCGGTATTTCACGAAGAGCCGCCTCGAAGTTTGTGTTCCCGAATGAGGCACCCCAGGTGGTCAGCGAAGATGGGCGAGCCAAAACCTGGATTGTTCGTGGCGGAAATTTCGCCATCTGCGTTTCGGAGGTCGAGGAGGGGGCGGTGCTGTCGCGAGGCGACAACCCCGAAGAATACATGGTCATCCTTCCGCCTCAGTCGGCATCGATCACCATCGCGACCGACTGCGAAGCTATCGATGCCGAACCGGATTCCCTGACAATCGTGCCACCGGGCAGCAGCCGGATCACTGCCCGCAGTCCGGGTAAGATCGTCCGGATTTTCTCCAAGGCTGCGACGGACATCATCGCGCTGGCAGCAAATGCCGATGTGTACGCGGATGGAGCGCCGGAACTGGCACCAGTCGATCTCTGGCCAGAACCCAACGATGGTTACAGGCTCCGGCATTATCCTCTCGCACAACATCTCAATCCGAACGGCGACCGGATCCAGCCGCGATGCTTCCGATCGACAAACATGATGGTCAACCTGTTCGGCAGCTTTTTCACTCGACGGGAAACGAATTCGCTCAGCCCGCATTGGCACGATGATTTTGAGCAGGCCTCCCTGTGCTTTGATGGCCGCTGGGTCCACCACATCCGCTACAACTGGGGTGCAGACCTTAAAGATTGGATACCCGATGATCATTCGGAGATAGAGACGCCATCAATCATCATCATCCCGGCATGGGCTATCCATACCAGCCGTGACATTGGGGAAGACGGACCGGAAAGTTCGCTTTATGACATTTTCTGCCCTCCCAGGATGGATTTTGCCTCGAAGCCGGGTTTCGTTCTGAACGAGGTCGATTATCCGCTGCCCGTAATCGACAGCGAGCAGCGCACCAAGACAGGCGGCACGCTGCTCAGTTGGCAGAAGGCAAACTAGCCGGCGGAAGCCGGTAACTTCAGAAGTTGACGCGGTCTGCGCCCTTCAAAGCGAGCATCGCGCGCGCCTCTTCCGGTGTCGCCACCTCAAGACCGATCGACTCTACCATTTGCCGGGCAAGGCGGACTTGCTCGGCATTCGACTTCGCCAACCGGCCCGGCCCGATCCAAAGCGAGTCCTCCAAGCCGACCCTGAGGTTGCCTCCCAGGATAACGGACTGGAGGGCGACAGACATCTGATGGCGGCCGGCACCGAGAACAGACCAGTGATAGCTGTCGCCGAACAGTCTGTCGGCAGTCCGCTTCATATGCATAACGTCCTCGGAATGCGCTCCGATTCCACCGAGCAGACCAAAAACGCTTTGGATGAAAAACGGCGGCTTCACCAACCCACGGTCAACAAAATGCGCACAGGTATAGAGATGGCCGATATCGTAGCACTCAATCTCGAAACGCGTGCCATTCTCGGCGCATGTCGTGAGTATTCTTTCGATATCCGCGAAGGTGTTCTTGAAAACGCGGTCGCGTGATCCTTCCAGATAAGGTCTTTCCCAGTCATGCTTTAACGCGTTGAAGCGTGTCAGCATCGGATAAAGCCCAAAATTCATTGAGCCCATATTCAAAGAGGCGACTTCCGGCTTGAAGGTCGCAACCGGTAGCAGGCGTTGCTCTATCGTCATCGTGGAGGAGCCGCCAGTGGTAATGTTGAGCGCTGCACCCGACCTTTGCTTGATGACCGGTAGGATCTGGGAGAACAGCTCAGCCGACTGATCCGGTTCGCCATTCACAGGATTCCTGGCGTGAAGATGGATGATTGCCGCTCCAGCGTCGGCAGCTGCGATGGCGGCGTCCGCGATCTCCTGTGGAGTGATCGGCAAATGCGGCGACATTGATGGTGTATGAATTGAGCCGGTGACGGCACAGGTAATGATGACCTTGCGTTGTTTCTGCATTTTGACAGCCTCTGGAATCGCGCTCTTGGTTCTGCGCATCAAGATCGGAGGCCAAATCGTCGGCGGTTTCGTGAGCCAACCGAGGGAATTTCGGGTGCCGAAACAAATTTATCTCTGCATCCGCGAAGTCTGTACCACTACAATTGGGTGAAAACGGACCGCGTCGCGGCCTCTCGGAATTGTATCTCGAGCAGTCGCGTAATTTCGAAGGCTGAAATCCGCGACGCGACGAATTGGGGATTTTCCGGCAACGACTACGATCACGATCACAAATAAGCGGTAGGTATATCATTATGCTGCCTAACCCCATCAATCAAACAAGAGGTCCTATGACTGAAGTTGTAATCGTAACGGGCGCAAGTAGCGGCATCGGAGCATCCACAGCGCGCCTTCTAGGGGCGGCGGGCACGAACGTGGTTGTAAACTATAACACGTCAAGAAAACTTGCGGAGGATGTCGTCGCCGAAGTCAAGGATCTCGGAGGCAATGCAATCGCGGTCGCCGCCAATATGGGCTCAGAAGCGGACATCATGCGGTTGTTCGAGGAGACCGACAAGGCATTCGGGCCGGTAACGGGCCTCGTCAACAATGCGGGTGTAAACGGACCACAGCACCGCTCGGCGGACAATTACGATTTCCAGGAAGCGATGGACATCTTTGCGGTCAACACGGTCGGAGTGCTCATCGCATGTCGGGAAGCCGTCAAGCGCATGTCGACCAAACATGGCGGCAAGGGCGGAAGCATAGTGAATATCTCATCCATTGGCGCTCTAACAGGTTCGCCAGGACGGTTCATCCACTATGCAGGTTCCAAGGCTGCCGTCGATACGATGACCAAGGGACTTGCAGTGGAAGTCGCACGCGACGGGATCAGAATTAATGCCCTCAGACCGGGCATGATCGATACTCCCATTCACGCAAAAGCGGGGCAAGCCGACCGAGTGAAGGAGTTTGCTGCCAGCAATCCATTGGGGCGTGCCGGTCTTCCGGAGGAAGTAGCAGAGGCGATTGTTTGGCTGCTTTCGAATAAGGCCTCGCTGGTTACCGGTGCCGTCCTGGATGTGATGGGCGCGCAGCGTTAGAGCTTAATCGCCGACAAGACAGCAGCAATCCAGGCGATTGTAGTCAGCGTGTAGAAGCTCCGAAACGGGTTGGAAATAGTCCAACAGCGGCCCGGTGGCTAAAATTGAGGAATCAAAGGTGTCATTGTTCGGAACTTTGCGCACGCCGCGCCATCTAGTCTTCGGAGCAGGTCAGCGTCATGCGCTTGCCGGTTACGCCACAGCCCTCGGCCACCGAGCCCTTGTTGTCACCGATGAGCGCCTCGGCGTCGATCAAGAATTCATCCGTCTCGTAGACTCTCTGAAGCAGGCCGGGCTCGACACAAAGGTCTTCGACGGCACAATCGCTGAACTCCCGGTGGAATGCATCGCACGAGCCGTGGAAGCAGGGAGGGCGGTTGGCGCCGATCTTGTGATCGGCATCGGTGGGGGGAGTTGCCTGGATGCTGCAAAAGTAACCGCGCTCCTTCTCGCCCACGGCGGTAAGGCGTCAGACTATTACGGCGAGTTCAAAATCCCTGCGCCGGTCCTGCCGCTCATCCTGATGCCGACCACCTCCGGCACTGGTTCGGAAGTAACCCCCGTCGCCGTCGTCACAGATCCAGACCGGGCTGTGAAGGTGGGCATCGCAAGCCCCCACATCATCAGCCATACGGCGATCTGCGATCCGGAACTCACGTGGTCCTGCCCGCCCGGCCTGACCGCCGTCTCCGGCGCCGATGCGCTGACCCATGCGATCGAAGCCTTCACGACGCTTCGACGCGAGCCGACGGGGACGATCGTCCACGAACATGTCTTCCTGGGCAAGAACGCGCTGAGCGACAATTACGCTCTGCTGGCGATCTCCCACATCGTCTCCAGCCTGAAACGCGCTTGTGACAACGGTAGCGATATCGAGGCTCGCGAACGGCTGATGCTTGGCGCTACCGCCGCTGGCCTTGCATTCGGAACGGCCGGAACTGCCGCCGCCCATGCGGTCCAATATCCGGTCGGCGCGATGACCCATACGCCGCACGGCGCCGGGGTGGCTGTGATGATGCCGTATGTCATGGAATTCAACCGCGCCCATTGCGAACCGGAGCTCGTTGAAATCGGCCAGGCGATGGGCCTTGATCTCATGGGCATGACGACCTTCGAGCGGGCAAGCGTCACGATCGACGCGGTCGATGCGCTCTTTGCCTCGGTCGGCATTCCCAGGACCGTTGCCGATCTGGGGGTCGTTTCCTCGCAACTGCCCCTGGTCTGCGAACAGGCAATGGGCAGCGCGCGCCTCATCAAGAACAACCCGAGGCCGATCGAACTCGACACCATGGCAATCCTCGTAGAGGCCGCCTTCTCGGGCGATCGGGCGAGCCTGCGCGCCACCGCAACCACACGCTGATGAACGAAGGCCAGCTAAATGACCATCATGCACAAGATCACCTCCGCCCTCAGCTTCGACATCAATTCGGTCCCGACCGATCTCTTCATCGGCGGTAGATGGGTTAACGGCTCGACCGGCAAGCGCATCGAAGTGCTCGATCCTTCGACCGGCACACCAATCGCGGCCGTAGCGGATGCAAGCATCGATGATGCAATGGAGGCGGTGAATGCTGCCCATAAGGCACTCCCGGCCTGGGCCGTGACGCCGCCGCGCCGGCGGTCCGAAATCCTCCGTCGCTGCTTCGAGTTGATGATCGAGCGCAAGGATATGCTCGCTGAGCTGATCAGCCTGGAAAACGGCAAGGCTCTCAGCGACTCGCAGGGCGAGGTTGCCTATGCAGCCGAATTCTTCCGATGGTTCTCCGAAGAAGCCGTGCGCCTGAACGGAGAGATCTATACGGCGCCGTCCGGTGCGAACCGGATCGTAGTCCAGCATCAGCCGATCGGCGTCGCGGTTCTGGTGACCCCCTGGAATTTTCCGGCGGCGATGGCGACCCGGAAGATCGGTCCAGCGCTTGCTGCCGGCTGCACCTGCGTGCTGAAACCCGCCATCGAGACGCCGCTGACCGCTTATGCGCTCGCTGCACTATATGCCGAGGCGGGCGTTCCGGATGGTGTGGTCAACGTCATCACTACTGGCCGCTCGGGTGCTGCGGTCAGTGCGATGCTGCATGATTCGCGGGTACGGAAACTGTCGTTTACAGGGTCGACCGAGGTTGGCCGCAAGCTGTTGCACGAGGCGGCCGATACGATCATTTCCTGCTCAATGGAACTCGGCGGCAATGCTCCCTTCATCGTGTTCGACGACGCCGATCTGGATGCGGCGATCGAAGGCGCGATGGTCGCCAAGATGCGCAACGGTGGCGAAGCTTGCACCGCCGCCAACCGCTTTTATGTGCAAACTGGCATTGTCGCAGCCTTTTCGGCAAAGCTCGCAGAACGGATGGGCGCGATGAAGGTGGGTCCGGGCTACGACAAGGCGACACAATGCGGCCCGTTGATCAACCAGAGCGCCGTCGATCGTATCGCCGGACTGGTCGATGATGCGGTTAACCGCGGCGCGACTGTGTTAGCCGGCGGCCGGCCTTTGCAGCAGGACGGTTTTTATTTTCCGCCCACGGTGATCAGCAACGTCGCGAAGGATGCGGCAATCGCTGGCGAGGAGATCTTCGGACCGATCGCTGCCCTCTCGACCTTCGAAACGGAAGACGAAGTAATCCAGGCTGCCAATGATACCGAATACGGTCTGATCGCCTATGTCTACACGAAGGACTTGTCCCGCGGGCTCCGTGTCTCTGAGCGTCTGGAAAGCGGCATGATCGGTCTCAATCGCGGTCTCGCATCAGATCCGGCGGCTCCGTTTGGTGGCGTTAAGCAGAGCGGGCTCGGGCGCGAAGGCTCCCATCACGGCATTCTAGAGTTTTGTGAAACCAAGTACGTCGCCGTAAACTGGTAAGTCACGGTACGAGATATGCCGTTCAGACCTTTGATTTGAACGGCTTGCGCGTCGAGTCATTTACCCAGGCGTCGGGATCGATTTCACTGTTCGAAACTGTCTGGAAGGGAAATGGGCCGATTTCGCACTTGTTTTAACTTAGCGTCTGCTGTGCCGATGGGAGATATCCAGAGTACAGACAAGCTTACTGCTTGTGGGAAGGCAATTTTTGGGAGGGATTGCATATGAACGGAATCAGGAAGGGCTCGGGCTGGATGGCCACGGCGGCTATCGCGCTGGCTGCAGCTTTTGCCATAGGATTGGGCAATGCCACAGCCCAAGATTATCCTCACAAACCAATCAACGCTATTGTGCCGTTTGCAGCCGGAGGCGGAGCAGATACGCAAACACGTATATGGAGCGACGCAATGGCGTCGATTCTTGGACAGCGCATCGTCATCGAAAATGTTGCGGCGGCAGCCGGCGTTCCTGGAACTAAGCAAGGGATTGCCGCCGATCCGGACGGCTACTCGGTCGTTATGGGGGTAGCCTCCACGATTGCCATCAATCCAATCATCAATAAGGCCGCAAACTACAATGCTCTGGAGGACCTAAAGGCGGTCGCGATCCTCGGTTACACGCCCTACGTGATGGTTGTTGCCAACAACCTCAACATAAAGACGTTTCCGGAGCTGCTGAAACACGCTCAAGCCAATCCTGGAAAAGTGACGTATGCAAGCTGGACCAGCGTCGGGGACTTCGCGCGCAAGGGTCTGGAGCTGCGTGCAGGTCTGAAGATGACGCCAGTTCCCTATAAAGGTGGCCCCGATGCCATAAACGACATCATCGCCGGACGGGTCTCGGCGACCATTCTTGATATCGGCACGGCGATGCCGTTCATCAAGGCAGGCAGCGTAACGCCCATCGCAATGACGGGTCCCGACAAATCTCCCGCCCTTCCGGATGTGCAATCCATAACGGAAGCCGGTGTAAAAAACTATTTCATCGATTCTTGGACTGCGCTTTTCGTGCCGAAGGATACGCCCAAAGCGATCATTGAGACACTTAATTACAAAACCCGACAGGCGTTAAATACTAAGAATGTCAAGGATCGATACGCCGAGCTGGCGATTCAGCAACTCGACTACGACGCCACCGAGACACAGTCCTTCATGGAGCGGCAGGTCAAAGGCTGGAAGACACTCATAGAAGACACCGAAAGCCTGAAGTGATCAGAGAGCAGAGACTAGAGATAAGTGCTCGTTACGACCTCGTCATGACGAGCCAATGTGCTAACGCGTCTCATGGAGGGAACGTTGATAATTGAACCAGCGGGCGAGCAACGTCCTCGTCCCGTACCTCGTTTTGCGCGGGTCGATGTGATCGGGGGATTACTTCTGATGACAATCGCGCTACTAGTTTGGTTCGGCGCGATTGAACTCGAGTTCGGCACGATCACCGATATACGGTCCGGCACGCTTCCGACGATACTGTCTATCGCTCTTGCCATTGTCGGGCTCGGCGTCGTTCTGCAAGGTCTGTTTCAGCCTCCGGGAAGCAGTGAACGTCTAGAACTCACCATTCGGCCAACCGCGTTGATCATCCTTTCTATCGGAGTGTTCGGCCTTTTCATCCGAGGTGGCAATTTCGGTCTGTTATCCACGCCCCAACTCGGCCTATTGGTCGTCGGTCCCTTGACTGTTTTCATCGCCGGCTGCGCTGCGGATAGGCTGCGCGTGAGGAGCCTGGTGGTACTGGCCTTTGGTCTCACTTCCGCGCTGCTTTTGATATTCGTGGACGTTCTCGCTGTGAACATCCCGGTCTATCCAAAAGCCATCGCCGACGTGCTGAACACCTCCTTGGGCGAGTATTTCGCGCTTCGTGCAGGTTACGTCGTCTACGCGATGATTGCGCTCGGGCTCTACCTTATCCTCTACATGTCGGCGGAGCGAAAACGTGGCTGACCTCTTCCATAATCTGTATATGGGTTTTTCTGTAATCCTTTCGTTTGAAAATGTGTTGCTGTGCTTTATCGGATGCTTTGTCGGCACACTGATTGGCGTGCTTCCGGGCATCGGGCCGCTCGCCACAATCGCGATTCTGATGCCGATTACCTACAATACCGAGCCTGTTGGCGCGCTGATTATGCTCGCAGGCATATATTACGGCTCGCAATATGGTGGTTCTACAACAGCGATCCTCGTGAATATGCCCGGCGAGTCCTCTTCGATCGTCACCGCACTTGATGGGCACGCGATGGCGAGACAAGGAAGAGCTGGGAAAGCGCTTGGTATCGCGGCCATCGGGTCGTTTGTTGCAGGGACTTTCGCAACGCTTGTAATCGCGGCCACCGCACTTCCACTTTCGGACTTGGCACTAAGCCTGACAGCGGGCAACTACTTTGCGCTAATGCTGCTAGGCTTGAGCCTCGCCATCGTTCTTGCCGGCGGCTCGCTACTCAAGGCAATCGGCATGCTGATCACTGGGGTGATGATGGCTTTAGTTGGGGCGGACCAAGTTACTGGCGAACCGCGGCTGACCTTCGGCACCGATATTCTTTACAACGGATTTGACATCGCAATCGTCTCTATGGGGCTGTTCGGCATCGCTGAAATTCTTCGCAATCTCGAGGCGCGCGAGCAGCGGCCCGTTGTCAGCAACTTCATCGGAAGCCTCCTCCCGAACCGTAAGGACATAGCAGAGGCTTCTGGCGCCATTGCCCGCGGATCATTACTCGGAGCGTTGATCGGTATCATCCCAGGAAACGGGGCTACGCTCTCAACCTTTGCGTCCTACGCGCTGGAGAAACGGGTCTCGCGCCATCCCGAACGATTTGGAAAGGGGGCGATCCAAGGCGTCGCCGGCCCAGAATCTGCGAACAACGCCGCCGCTCAAACGACATTTGTCCCTTTGCTAACACTTGGACTGCCCTCTACGGCAACTATGGCGCTGGTTGGGGGCGCCATGACATTGCACGGTGTGATACCCGGTCCGCAGGTCATCGCTAAACATCCCGATCTCTTCTGGGGCGTTATAACTTCAATGTGGGTTGGCAATCTAATGCTGGTGATCATCAATCTGCCGCTGATAAGCATTTGGGTGAAGTTCCTCAAAGTACCATATCACCTACTGTTTCCGATGATCGTGCTGTTCTGCTGTGTCGGAATGTACTCGGTCAATGCCCGGCCCTCAGACGTGTTGCAGGTCGCTGTATTTGGCATTGTCGGATATCTGCTCTCGAAACTCAGATTTGAGGCCGCGCCCTTATTATTAGGGCTTGTACTCGGCGGGATGCTTGAGGACAACCTTCGCCGAGGCCTCATCCTCAGCGAAGGCTCCATCGGAACATTTATCGGCGAGCCACTAACGCTCGTCACCTTGGGTATAACCGGAATTGCGCTCGGATCCGCATTATTGCCGGTTATTAGGAAAAGAAGAGTATATCTCGTCGAAGACGCATAAGCGGGACATCGGCCTGAATTAGGTGAGAGACTGTTGATTACCACTGAGAATTCTCGGTGGAAACGCCGTCAGTTCTCAGTGGCAATCAACAGCTGCGCCTTATCAAGTTGACCGACGGCAAGACGGAGGCGATCGAGCTGGTCGATCAGCAGGCTGTAGTTGCCCCCAAAATACCGGACGAGGTCAGGTTGGGATAGATTGAGTGGCCTGCTTCACTCGCTTTGAGATTTCATTGATCATGTTCTCTTCGCCAGTTATAGAAAGTCCAATATAGGTTTCTGCCTCAATGGTTATTGCGTTTCCATACAATTGCGCCTGAACTGTCTCGATTTCCTGCGATCCGGCGACGGACCAATTCCGACTTTCGATTGACGCATCAAGCTCTCGCATAACTTCCATCACCGTCACCCGTAGGTGTTGGTCGTACTCCGGACCCAATATCACAGTTACCGTCATCAAATTGATCCAATGAATGAGGGCTGGCGTGTCTTGTCGGCCAGGAATTCTTTTGGCGAGCGGTAGCCGAGAGCTTTGTGCGGGTGAAAGCGATTGTAGTGCTCGAACCAGATTGGCAGCTGGTCTAGGACGGTCTGCGCATCGGGAACGGGATTGACCGAGACGTAGTCCCGCTTGAAGGTTTTGACGAAAGCCTCAGCCATGCCGCTCGATCGCGGGCTTCGAACAGGTGTCGAACGCGGCTCCATACCGATATCACGCAACAGGGTTTTGGTATCCTTGGCGACAAAACATGAGCCGTTGTCGGTCAACCATTCGATTGGCTCTGGAAGGGTGTTGATGCGCCCGAAGCGGCTTTCGACAGCCCTAATGACAAGGTCCTGCACGTCCTTGCTTTTGATCCCTTCGGTGGTCGCGACATGGGCAATGGCCTCCCGGTCGCAGCAATCCAGCGCGAAGGCCACCCGGACCTTCTCCTTGTTGTCGCAGCCGATCTCGAAACCGTCCGAGCACCACCGAAGGTTTGATCTCTCGACGGACACCTTGCCAGCGTGATGACGGCTGTCGATGTCGCCGATATGACGCTGCAGAAGCAGGCCATGCAGCTTCACCCCCCGGTAGACACGCTTGACGTTCGGCCAGGAACGGCTCTGAGCACGACCATTGCGGCGCAGAACCGCATGAACCCGGCGATAGCCATAGGTCGGCATCGCGGCGATGGTCACCTTGATTTCGGCAACAAGATCACGATCGTCGAGTGCCGGTCGGCCTCGCCTGCTGACGGGACGCATCTTGCGCCGGACGGCAATATTGGATCGGACAACGTCGAGAGCTTCCCACACCGCCGTCATCGCAAAACGTCTTTCGGCAACGACAACGAGCGCAATAAGTGTTTTTTTGACCGTGTTGCAATCTCAAGCGCGTCCTTGAGGATTTCGCCTTCCATGGTCTTCTTGCCTAGCAGGCGCTGCAATTCCCTGACCTGGTTCTGCAATGCCCGGTATTCCGAAGCAGGAACCACGTCCTCTTCCGCAGCCGTGGCAACCAATGCACCTTGGGCAGCAAGCTTACGCCATGTGAACAACTGGTTCGGCTGGATGCCGTGACGCCGGGCGACAATGGTCACCGTCGCATCGGCTTCATAGGTCTCCTGAACAATGGAAACCTTCTCTGCTGTCGTCCACCGACGGCGGCGCTCAGGTCCTGAAAGCACTTCTATCTTCGAGTTGTGACTGGTCATAATGACGACATTACTCCTGACACTTGTTAAGTGGGAGACCCTGTCCGGTCATTTAGGGGGCTGTTACACAGGCGCAGGTAATCCACCTGACATTCGCGTTGCCCGATTGATGCACACGCGTGCACGGAGTTGCAAGTACGAATCTAAGTTTGAATCCTTTCAAGGCGCTCATCGGAAAATTGAACTAGTGCCCAACAACACGGCCTTCTCGAGACCCGTAGATTCTGTGCCCAAGCGCGTCAACTCATTGATGGCTGGGAGTGATCTAGTTAGCGAATACCTTAGAGAGCTGACTTTGGCTCCCGGCTTTTCCTACGCGATCCGATATTGACGAAGCGCACTGATGGGTGGTCCTACGGGAGTGTAGCCGGAAAATGCGAGCGCCACGCCTCAATAAGCCTCCTCTGTAGACTTGTCACCGTAAGCCGCGTAGTGCTGCTCTTCTCCCGAGGCGACTTCAGAGGAGCTGGCTTGTTTGCGGGGCTCTATAGGCCGTCGATCATTTCGCGAAATCGCGCGAGTTCCTCGGTCGTAGTACTGACGTTGTGCCGAACTGCCGGATAGGTGCCGCTTTCCACGTCCTGGCGGAATTCCCGAAATGCGGCGATACGCTCCTGTTGCAGACGATCGAACTCCGCTGCGAAATTGCGATAAGTTTTGGCATGGCGAGGCACATGTCCGCGGTTCTGGCCAAGCACATCATACGCGAATAGATACTGGGCGTCACAACCCGTACCTGCACCCATAGAGATCATGAAGAGCGAGGTCTTAGCGCTGATGAGGGACGCAACATCGGAAGGCACCACTTCGATTTCGGCAGCGAACGCTCCCGCCTCCTCCAACGCCCTGACGGACTTCCAGATCATCATGGCGCTATCGGCCGTCTTGCCGACCGCCTTGAAACCACCGGTCCAGGTCGCTTTGGACGGAATGAGCCCCACATGACTGCAGACAGGAATGCCCTCGTCGCGCAGCCTGCGAATGATGCCGAGGCTGGCCGCGCAGTAGACGGCATCACCGCCCGCCCGCATGGCCTTGAAGGCAGCGCGCAGATATTCTTCGGCGGTGACGAAATCACCATATTCCAGGCCAGGCACGGCAAAGACGTTCGGTGCCGCTTCGCGAAAGGAAGGCGTAATAAGCGCCGGCGGCACGGAGACCATGTCGATGCCGGCCTTGTCTGCGGCTTCGGCTTCTTCGACCGTTTCGACGCGCAGCATGCTGAGTTGCCGCACGCCCTTGAGCGCCAGAATGTCGGCCACGGTGGGACGGTTAGATTTCATGGGATCATCCTTCGGAGCAAAGCGTTCATAACAGGGATTTCAGTTTGACGGCCGGATCAGCGAGCGCCCCCGGATCAGGTTTCGCAGCCTTGGCGATCAGCATTTCAGCAAGGCGGATGTCACGCGCGACGGCTCCGCCCGGACCCAGGCCGCTCGCCGCAATAAGCCGGTCCTCGCCATCGAGGTGGAAGAGGATTTCGGCGCCCGGAGAAAGGCTGCGAGCGACCTCGCGAACGGCGCCGTCGGCAAGTCCTGCCACCTGGAGGGTCAGGTCGTATTGATCCGACCAGAACCAGGGGATCGCCACGAACACCTCGCCCGCACCCTGCATGTTGGCGGCCGCAAGCGAGCCCTGCTCCTGTGCATTGCGCCAGGATTCGAGCCGGACCCGCCGGGCTCCGTAGATGGCGACCGGGAAGGAGCAGCAATCGCCGGCGGCGAAAATGTCGGGATCGCTGGTCCGCAATTGGGCATCGACAGCAATACCGTTCTCGATCGCCAGGCCGGCTTCCGCTGCGAGCACCGTATTGGGCTGGGCTCCAATGCCGACAACGAGAATGTCAGCTTCGATGCGCCTGGCGTCCCCAAGCGTGACCACGACAGAATCGCTGTCCGCTGAAATTGCGTTGATCGCCACGCCGCAGATAAGCTCGACGCCTTCCGCCGCATGCCGGACCTGAAGGGCGAGGGCCAGCTTCTCGGGTACACCCCGCATCAGAACTCGCGGCTGCATCTCGATCAGCGTCACCGCAGCTCCCAGCATGCGGCCCATCGCTGCAAGTTCCAGACCGATGAAACCACCGCCGATAATGCCGATACGCTTGCCTTCGCCCATGTACCGGCGGATGGCGGCTGCATGCTCTACGGTACGCAGCACGTGGATTCGGTCGCTCGCCGACACACCGTATGCGGACATGATCGGCAGTTGCCTCGGCGTGGCGCCGGTGGCAAGCAACAAGCGGCGGTAGCCGAGAGCCTCGCCATCTTCCAGCACCAACTGGTGCTCTGACGGCCGCAGCGCCGCCACGCGCTGCCCCCGCTTGAAGGCGATGCCGGTTTCGGCGAAGCGCTCGCCGGCGACGATCGCCCGAACTGCCTCGGCCTCGGATACTGGCTTCGACAGAGGCGGACGTTCATAGGGCAAATGGGGCTCGTCGCCGATCAGTGTTACAGAGCCCTCATAGCCCTTTTCGCGCAGTGCAAAGGCTGCCCGGACTCCGGCTTCGCCGGCTCCCACGATCACGATGCCGCGGTCATCCATCTCAGCCGACCTGGATCAGAACGCGGCCGCCATCCACCTTGACCGGATAGGTCCCGAGGTTGACGCAAACCGGGGCGCCCTTGGCCTCGCCCGTCTTGTAGTTGAAGCGGCCGTTGTGCTTCGGACATTCAATGATGTCGTCCATGACGAGACCATCGGCCAAGTGGACCTTTTCATGGGTGCAGAGGCCATCCGTGGCATGATAGCTGTCGTCGGGGCTGCGATAGACGGCGAAGGTGCGACCTTCGTGATCGAAGCGGATGACATCCTCCTCGTCGATCTCGTTGCTGGCGCAGACATCGACCCAGTTGCTCATGGTTTCCTCCTTCATCATCCTTGGAAATTCCCCGTCACTCGGCGGCGGGGGCGATCGCATCCAAATGCAGATCTTCGCGATAGGGCCTTGCTGTCGGCGGCAGAGAACGCCGGAGGAAATAATCCTCGTTGCGAAGCTGGCGCAGGAAGGCCGGGATCATCTCGCGATAGCCCTCGAGGATGGAGCGGTTCGCCGCGGGCAGATCGTCCTTGATCATCGCATGCAGTTTCGGCAGCGCATGATAGGGCACCATGGGGAACATGTGATGCTCCACGTGGTAATTCATGTTCCAATAGATGAAGCGGCTGATGGGGTTCATATAGACGGTGCGGCTGTTCAGCCGATGGTCGATGACGTTGTCCGCCAGCCCGCCATGCTGAAGCAGGCCGGTCATGACATGGTGCCAGGCGCCGTAGAGCCTCGGCAGACCGATCAACATCAGCGGCAGAATGGAATGCATGACGACGGCCGCCGCGATGGTGGCGCCATAGATCGCCACCCAAATGCGCGCCACCCGGATTGCCTTCGGCTGCTCGCTTTCCGGGATAAAGGTTTTCTCTTCGGCGCTGATGACGCCGAGCGCGTTGCGAGTCATGTCAACCATAGCGTACCAGCCATCCAGCAGGCCGAAGAAATTGAGAACGAGGCGCAGAAGATCCGGCGGCCGCATCACGGCGATCTCCGGATCGCGGCCGACGATGACCGTGTCCGTGTGATGCCGGGTATGGCTCCAGCGCCATGTCACCGGGTTGCGCATGATCATGAAGCTGGCGATCTGGTAGACGGCGTTGTTCATCCACATCGTCTTGAAAGCCGTCCCATGCCCGCATTCATGCCAGCGGCTGTCCGATGCGGAACCGTAGAGCACGCCATATGCGAGGAAAAACGGCAGGGCCCACCAACTGCCCCAGAAATAGATGCCGAGGCCGCCGAAGATCACCATGGAGCCAAGCCAGATGGCGGTGTCGCGGATCGCAGGGCCATCCTCGCGCTTCATCAGCTCCTTCATCTGCTTGCGCGGCACATCGGTATGATACCATTCGGCGGCGGCGAGCCCATTGGCCACGGCCGCCCGGGCGTCGCGCCCAAGCAGGCTGTAATCTCGCTTTGTCGCTGACCTCGTCATCAATCTCCTCCTTGGTCCCGTCCGGCTCCCGCCATCGAGACGCGGCACGAAACGTGGCTTGAGGATTATCGTTGTTTTGACAGATCACAATGGATGCGTGATATATTCTATCAAATCATATCATTCGTTGCCTGAAGGATGATAGAAACGTATCAGCGGAGGGGAAGCATGAGTTCAAGACCGACAATTGCCGACCTGGCCAAGGCAGCCGGCGTCAGCGTCGCAACCGTGGACCGTGTTCTGAACGGCCGGCACAAGGTGCGCGAGGATACGGCCAGACGCGTTTATGATGCGGCGAACGTTATCGGGTTCCATGCAGTCGGGCTTCTGCGGCAGCGTGTGTTCGAAGGGCTGCCCTCCTACCGGCTCGGCTTCATTCTGCAAAAGCCAAACCATCACTTTTATCAGGCGTTCAAGCGGGAGATAGAACTGGCTGTCCAGAATCATCCCGGCATACGCGGCATCGCACAGGTTGAGTTTTGCACGCACCCAACACCAACCGAACTGGTCGAGAAGCTCAAGGAAGTCGGCGCTAGAAATCAGGCGGTCGCCATGACGTCACCCGACTATCCCGCCCTAACCGTGGCCGTCGAGGAGATGAAAGCCAACAACATTCCCGTGTTCTCGCTGCTGTCGGACTTCGCTTCCGGCGTGAGAGAAGGCTATGTCGGCCTCAATAACCGGAAAGCCGGCCGGACCGCCGCCTGGATGATCTCGAAAGCAGCAAAGAAGCCCGGCAAGGTAGCAGTTTTTGTCGGGAGCCACCGGTTCCACGGCCACGAACTTCGCGAAATCGGCTTTCGCTCTTATTTCAGGGAACACGCGCCGCAATTCGAGGTGCTGGATACGCTGGTCAATTTGGAAACCGTTGAAATCACGCATGAAGCGACGCTGGATCTGCTGCATCGCCATCCGGATCTCGTCGGCTTCTACGTCGCTGGCGGCGGGATGGAGGGAGCCATCTCGGCCATCCGGGAAGAAAAGCGCGACGGCAACCCCGTCATCGTCGTCAATGAACTGACGCCGATTTCGCGCGCCGCACTGGCCGATGACATCGTGACGCTTGCCATCGCCACGCCGCTTGCCAATCTCTGCCGTGAGCTCGTCCAGCTCATGGTCTCCGCCATCAACGAAGGGCCCGCGACGGCCCCCGGACAGACCTTTTTGCCCCTTGAAATGCACGTGCCGGAGAACATCTAGCGGCGGTCAGATAGAAATCTATCACGATGATCCTCAAATTCTTGCATGAATGAAACATGGAGCTCTCATTTAAGCTTTGACGGGCGCCGGGAAAACTGATGACTTCAGGCAGCCCGAGCGACGGAGGAGAACTCGCCGGGTAAGCATAAACCGGGAGAAATTCATGTCGGAACCTCGCTTTGCCCTCAACCACATGGTTGCGCCCCGGCTGTCCGCCGGTGCCTTTTTCGGTCTGGGTAAGGCCCTCGGGATCACTGAATTCGAAATTCGCAACGATCTTGAGAGCAACGCGATCCTGGATGGAACCGGGCCCGAGGTCATCCGCGATCTGGCTCGCCAGAACGGTGCCAGCCTCATCTCGATCAATGCGCTGCAGCGATTCAACGATTGGACGTCCGAGCGGGCAGAGGAAGCGAGCGAGCTGGCAAACTATGCCGCGGCCTGCGGCGCCAAGGCTCTGGTTCTCGTTCCGGTCAACGACGGAAGTGGCAAGCTGGAAGGGGAGCGCCAGAGTAATCTGTGCGTTGCGCTCAAGGCGCTCAGGCCCATCCTCGAAGCGAACAACCTTGTCGGGCTGGTGGAACCGCTCGGTTTCCAGATCTGCTCGCTTCGTTCGAAAAAGGAAGCCGCGGAAGCGATCGCCGCCATCGACGGCCGCGGGCGCTTCAAGCTGGTCCACGATACTTTCCATCATGTTCTGGCGGGAGAAGCCGAGATTTTTCCCGAGCTTACGGGCCTGGTCCACATCTCGGGCGTCGATGATCAGGATGTGAGTGCCGACGACATGCGGGATCCGCATCGCGTCATGGTGACCGAGCGCGACCGCCTGAACAATATCGGGCAGATCCGTGAGCTCATCGCAGGCGGCTATCGCGGCCCGTTCTCATTCGAGCCTTTCGCGGCATCCGTTCACGCGTCGGTCGATCCGCATGCGATGATTCGCGGCAGCATCGAGCTGATCAGGGCCAGGATCTGACCGTTTGGCTGATCCGGTGGGGTGGCCGGATCAGCTCATGACATTGCCTTCGGGGAGGAGGCGACCGGCTTTTTTCCAGGTGTTCGCCGGGCACCATTCGAGAGGAGGAAGAGATGAAGAAACTCTTGGCGGGCGCCGTGTTCGGCCTTCTGATGGCGTCGAGCGCGTATGCGGGCAATATCGGCGTGTCCATGGCCAATTCGGACACGTTCCTTACCGTGTTGCGCAAAGGCATCGAGAAGTCCGCGTTGGAGGCCAAGCAGCCGGTCCAGATCGAAATCGCGGACGACGACGTTCAGAAGCAGCTTTCGCAGATCCAGAACTTCATCGCCTCGAAGGTCGATGCGATCATCGTCAATGCCGTCGACACCACGGCAACGGCTCCGATGACCAAGCTCGCAAACGATGCGGGTATTCCGATCGTCTACGTCAACCGTATGCCGGCTGACGTAGACAAACTCGGCCCTAAGGGGGCCTTCGTCGCCTCGGACGAAGTTCAATCAGGCACGCTGCAAACCAAGGAAGTATGTCGTATCCTCGGCGGCAAGGGCGATATCCTCGTCATGGTCGGGGATCTCGCCAACCAGGCTGCAATCCAGCGGACCAAGGACATCCACGACGTGATCGCGACGCCGGACTGCAAGGGCATCAAGATCCTCGACGAGCAGACTGCCGTGTGGGATCCGGTCAAGGCGCAGGACCTGATGACGAACTGGATCGCCGCCGGCCGCAAGCCCGCGGGCGTGATCGCCAACAATGACAACATGGCGATCGGCGCGATCAATGCCATGAAGTCGGCCGGCTGGAGCATGAAGGACGTGGTCGTGGCTGGCATCGACGCGACGCAGGAGGCGTTGGCCTACATGAAGGCCGGCGACCTGGATGTGACGGTCTTCCAGGATGCATTCGGTCAGGGCTCCGGTGCCGTAACGGCCGCCATCAAGCTCGCCAAGGGCGAGAAGATCGAGCCTAAGGTGTGGATTCCCTTTCAGCTCGTAACGCCTTCCAACATGGACAAGTTCACCGCCAAGAACTGAGCTCGGCATTTGGCTCGCTACCGCAAGGGCGGCGGCGGGCCACTCCTGGGGAGGAGGATACCATGTCTGCGCAGAGCGTAGTCAGCCCGCATACCATGCAGGCGGTCCGCGAGAGCGGGGCCATTCCCAACAGCACCTATCTGCTGGAGGTGGAAGATGTCCGCAAGGAGTTCCCGGGCGTCGTCGCACTGGACAACGTCCAGCTGAAGCTGAAGCGGGGCACCGTGCACGCCCTTATGGGTGAAAACGGCGCCGGCAAATCGACGCTGATGAAGATCCTGGCTGGCATCTACACGCCGGACAGCGGCACTTTCAGGCTTCGCGGACAGCATATCAGGCTCAATAACCCGCTCGACGCCCTGCAAAACGGCATTGCCATGATCCATCAGGAGCTGAACCTGATGGCACCTATGACCGTTTCGGAGAACATCTGGATCGGGCGGGAGCCCAAAGGCCGCTTCGGCCTGATCGACCATGCGGAGATGAACCAGCGCACGGAGGCGCTGTTTGAGAGGCTGGAGATCGGCATCGACCCCGAGGTGAAGATCAGCACGCTAAGCGTCGCCAGCCGTCAGATGGTCGAGATCGCGAAGGCCGTGTCCTTCAACTCGGACGTCCTGATCATGGATGAGCCCACTTCAGCCCTGACGGAGAAGGAGGTGCATCATCTCTTCCGTATCATTCGCTCCTTGCGGGCCGAGGGGAAGGGCATCATCTACATCACGCACAAGATGAATGAGCTCTTCGAGATCGCCGACGAATTCTCGGTCTTCCGGGATGGGAAATATATCGCGACATGCGCCTCGTCGGAGGTCACGCGCGACGACATCATCCGAATGATGGTGGGGCGCGAAATCACGCAGATGTTCCCGAAGGAGCCCGCCGTCATCGGCGATGTGGTGCTTTCGGTGAGGGGATTGACGCTGAATGGAGTTTTTCGCGATGTGAGCTTCGATTTGCGTTCGGGCGAAATCCTGGGTTTTGCCGGTCTGGTCGGATCCGGCCGCTCGAACGTGGCCGAGACCATATTCGGCGTGACCCCCGCGTCATCCGGCACCATCGAACTCTTCGGTCAGGAACTGACCGTGTCGTCGCCCGCGGTCGCTATGCGGCATGGAATGGCGTTGCTGACGGAGGATCGCAAGGATACCGGTTGCTTCCTCCTACTGGATATCCAGGAAAATGCCCAGATGGCCGTGCTTCAGCAGCGTTATGTCAAAATGGGCTTCGTGCAGCAGGAGGAATTGCGCAGGGCGGCAGGCGACATGGCCAACCGGCTGCGGGTTCGCACGCCCGACATGTACGAGCCGATCATCAACCTCTCGGGCGGCAACCAGCAGAAGGTCCTGATCTGCCGCTGGCTGCTGACCAATCCCAAAATCCTGATTCTGGACGAACCCACACGCGGCATTGACGTCGGAGCGAAGGCCGAGATTCATCGGTTGATCTCGCAGCTGGCCGGCCAGGGCGTGGCCATCATCATGATCTCCTCCGAGATGCCGGAAGTACTCGGGATGAGCGACCGGATCGTGGTTCTGCACGGCGGCAGGGTCACCGGGATTCTGGACCGGGCCGAGGCGGATCAGGTAAAAATCATGGAGTTGGCGTCACGATGACGACGGCGGGAGGAAGAAATGTCAGAAGTCACGAATGACCTTGGCAGCACATCGAGGGCGGGCCTGAAGAAGGTTCGCAGGCTGCCGCCGGAATTTTCAATCCTGATGGTGCTGATCGGCATCGCCCTGGTTTTCGAGATCATCGGCTGGTACATGGTCGGGGAGAGTTTCCTCGCCAACAAGCAGCGCCTTTCCATCATCGTTTTGCAGGTCGCCGTCACCGGCATCATTGCGGTCGGCGTCACGCAGGTCATCATCACCGGCGGGGTCGATCTTTCCTCCGGCTCAATGGTCGGCTTCATCGCCATGGTGGTGGCGAGCTTCGCCCAGACGTCCCTCAATGCGCGTGCGGTCTTCCTCCAACCCGGCTACGGCCAGTTCGGCCTCGGCTGGTTCATCGATTCCAGTCCGTTCTGGCCCATTCTCATGGGATTGCTGCTCGGCCTGCTGCTCGGCTGGATCAACGGACAGATCATTGCCCGGACCGGCATTCCCCCCTTCATCGCAACGCTGGGGATGATGGTGTCGGCCCGCGGCTTGGCAAAATGGTACACGGAAGGGCAGCCGGTGGCTTTGCTGAACGAACGCTTCACCTGGCTCGGGCAGAGTTTCAACGTCGCGGGCTTTCCAGTTCCCAGAACGGTCATCGTGTTCTTCATCGTTTCCGTCATCTGTCATATCGCCCTATCCTATACGCGCTACGGCAAGTTTACCTATGCCATCGGCGCCAATCCGCAGGCAGCGCGCGTTTCCGGCATCGATATCGGCAAGCACCTGATCAAGGTCTATGCGGTGGCAGGGTTGCTGTCCGGCCTGGCCGGCGTCATGCTGGCGGCACGTGCTCAGTCCGGACAACCCAACATGGGCGTCTCCTTCGAACTTGATGCGATTGCAGCGGCGGTCATCGGCGGCGCCTCGCTTTCCGGTGGCATCGGACGCATTACCGGCACCGTCATCGGCACCATCATCCTCGGCGTCGTCACCTCCGGATTCACCTTCCTCAAGGTGGGCGCCTACTATCAGGAGATCGTCAAAGGAGCGATCATCGTCGCCGCCGTTGTGGTGGACGTACATCGCCAACGCAAGAAATCCCGCGCCTGAATCTACCTCCCGGGCGCGATGACGGCGCAGGTTTCCTCTGACCTGCGCCGTCACCTTCGTGATGACTCACTCAAAGGAATCTGAGAAACGCCATGAAAACCTTCGTCCTGACCGTCTCCTGCCCTACAGCCCGCGGCATCGTCGCCGCGCTTTCGGGGTACCTTGCGGAAAAGGGCTGCAACATCATCGACTCGTCCCAGTTCGACGACCTCGACACGGGCAAGTTCTTCATGCGCGTCAGCTTCCTTTCCGAGGAAGGCGCCGAGCGCCCGGCCCTCGTCGAAGGCTTGAAGCCGATCGCCGACCGGTTCGAGATGGAATGGGAGATCTTCGACACCGCCGAGCGGATGAAGGTTCTCCTGATGGTCTCCCGTTTCGGCCACTGCCTGAACGACCTGCTCTACCGCTGGAAGATCGGCGCCCTGCCGATCGATATCGTCGGCGTCGTCTCCAACCATTTCGACTACCAGAAGCTGGTCGTCAACAACGACATTCCCTTCCATCACATCAAGGTGACGAAGGAAAACAAGCCGCAGGCCGAAGCCCAGCTTCTCGATCTCGTCGAGCAGAGCGGCACCGAGCTCATCGTGCTGGCCCGCTACATGCAGGTTCTCTCCGATGGCCTCTGCAGGAAGATGTCCGGCAAGATCATCAACATCCATCACTCGTTCCTGCCGAGCTTCAAGGGCGCCAATCCCTACAAGCAGGCCTATACGCGCGGCGTCAAGCTGATCGGCGCGACGGCCCATTACGTGACCGCCGATCTCGACGAAGGCCCGATCCTCGAGCAGGATACGGTGCGCATCACCCACGCCCAGAGCGCCGACGACTATGTTTCGCTCGGCCGCGACGTCGAAAGCCAGGTGCTGGCGCGCGCCATCCATGCCCATATCCACCACCGCACCTTCATCAACGGCAACCGCACTGTGGTCTTCCCGCCGAGCCCGGGTTCCTACGCCTCGGAGCGCATGGGCTGAGCCTTAGCCAAAGTCGGTAAAAAGGCCTATGGACGCGGGTCTTTAACGCTCTATCCTCTTCGGAAGCGCCCTTCCGGAGAGGTTCATGTCCGACGTCCTGCCAGAACTCATAGAGCCTCCTTCGAACGACCTCTCGATCGACGCGATCGAAGACCTTCTGCGCGACCACTACGGGCTATCAGGCCAGGTTTTCCCGATCGAGGGGCGGCAGAACCCCTATTTCCTGATCGACAACGGTCATATGCGTTATCTGCTCAAGGTGGCGCCCGCCGATGGCCCCGTCGAGGAGATCGAGGCCGAACACGCCCTGATGCGCCATATCCTGCGCAGTCCGGACGGGCCGCGGGTTCCCGAACCCGTGATGGCCAAGGACGGCGGCGACATGCTCGTCCTGCCGCTCGGCGGCGAAGACCGGCGCATCCGCCTCCTCACCTTTCTCGAAGGCGAACCGCCGCCGACGGGTGAAAAACTTTCCGACCGATCCATTGCCGCCTTTGGGGCGATCTCGGCGGCGCTTGCAAAAAGCCTCCAGGATTTCGACCATCCGGTCCTGCAGCGCGAGCCGGAGGGCGACCTGCGCAAGGCAGGCCCCCAGACGGTCTCTCTGTTGTCCGCGGTCACCGACCAGGACATCCGCGATGTGATCGCCAAGGCGATGGTGACGGCACTTCGGCGCATCCAGCCGCTGGGCCCGAGCCTGAGGGTCGCGGCCGCGCACCAGAACCTGAATGCCGGAACCGTCATCGGCGAAGAAACGGACGGCACATGGCTGCCGACCGGCGTGACGGATTTTACCGGCATTTCCAACGGCTGGCTGGTCGCCGGCTTCGCCAATACCTGCGCCTACCTTCTCGCCGACCGCGACGGAGATCCGTTCGCGCTGTTGCCGGCGATCCGTGCCTATCATGAGATCCATCCGCTCACTCCAGGCGAAATCGAAGCGCTGTGGCCGCTGGTCGTCGCCCGCACCGGCATTCTCGCGGCGGAAGCCGAGAGCCGGCAGGCCCGCTCGCCCGATGATCCTCAGGCCAGGCAGGAGACCGAGAAACGCCGTGCCGTGCTGACCGGTGCAACCTCGGTTTCACCGGCGCAGGTGTTGGCAGCCATTCTCGATGCAACGGGAACGGCGAAGCCGTTGCCGGAGATCGGTCGGCTGCTGCCCGATATCGACCCCGAGACCTTCCGGATGGTGGACCTGAGCGTCACCAGCCCGCTCCTCTATGGCGGCAACTGGACGGATGCCGACAACGACTGGAAGCTGCTTGCCCATATCGCCTGGGAGACCGGCCGCGCCTGCACCCGCTACGGCGAATACCGCCTGTCGAAAAGCCTCACCGATCCGCAACAGGCGCCGGAGAGTTTCGCGCTTCATATCGATGCCTGCATACCCGCCCGGACGGTGGCGGTGGCCCCCTTCGCGGGCACGCTGAAAAGCGCCGGCCCCCGCCTCGTCCTCGCTGGCCGCGACCTGACCCTGCATGTCGAAGGTCTCGAATGCACGCTTGCCGAAGAGACTGAACTCGCGGCCGGCGATCCGCTTGGCGTGATCGCCGGGGCCGACAATTCCGTCGGCGGCCTGCGGCTCAGGTTCTGCCTCGATCCGGATCTCGTGCCGCCGCTCTTCTGCAAGCCTTCGGAGGTCGGCACCTGGTCGAGACTATGCCCCTCGCCCTCCGCACTGCTCGGCATCGACGCGAATGCTCCGGCGCCCAGACACTCCGACCAGACGGTTCGCGGCTGGAAGGAATATCTCTTCGATCCAACGGGCCGCACGGCGCTCGACCTCGGCGGCCAGGCGCC
>Ga0102590_1000288_pt1 | contig 126089 bp, 120 predicted proteins | sample AraplaMF_Col_mMF_FD_76859 | JGI IMG/M metagenome (GOLD analysis project Ga0102590, IMG submission 76859) | Arabidopsis root microbial communities from the University of North Carolina, USA - plate scrape MF_Col_mMF | ecosystem: Host-associated > Plants > Roots > Endosphere | place: USA... | reverse complement strand
TCCTTGTAGACCTCCAGCAGTTTGCTGCGACTCACACCGGGAGTCGCCACGGCCGCTAGGTCCCTCCAGCCAATGGCAACGACCTTCTGATCGCGGAATCGATCGTAGAGGGCACCACCCTCACCACGGACCATCCAAAGTCGAGTCATGCATCTGCTCCTTAGGTGCTGTATCGATACATGCTTCCGCTACTCATGAAGCGAGAAGCCCTGATAGATCAAAAGAAAGAGAAAAGAAATCGGCTGGTCCGCAGACAACCTAGCCTTTGGCGCTTCACCCACTGTACCGCTAATGCCCCTGACACCTGACCAGCGCATCACCAATGATCTTGACTAGAACCGCTTCGGCTTTTCCATCATCGGCACTTACCAGAATCAAAACCTGATCATTCGCAGTCCGGTCGTAACCATACAGCCGCACCAGGCCATGACCATCCCTACGGGGCGACTGTGCAATGAATTGCAAAGAAGACCCAAGGTCGCGCGGCACATACAGAGCCTTATCGCGCCCAATGCCCATCCCTGGCGGGATGTCAGGATGTTGTCCGGCATAGATGGTCGCCTTCGCGCCTCTCCCTATGGCATGAATGACATCGGCATCGAGGCCTTCGTCTCGGTCAAAGGTGACGCCTTTTAAGGGCTTGGCGCATAGATCAAAGGATGCGCTTAAGGTGCTGCCTTGCGCATGGCACACCGAAGCAATCAACGTGACACTCAAAATGATGACCCAGCGACGCATCCTGCCCCCAGATTCCAAGTGCTCGATGCTACTTCCCGAACCCGCCTCAAACAACGCCAAAACCAATCCGCCCCGCTGGATTAGCGCTTAGAGCATCGAGAGCCTGCCTCCAGCATCGGCCTGGCATTCGGAATTCAAGAAGGACGGAGGCAGTCAATCTGTCAGAGCGACACTCTCAACCACCCCCGACCCTCACGATTCTCAGACTTATGCCATAGGCTCTGCTGCCTCTTCCCTCACCCCCTCCCACTGCATCCTCAAATGCCCCTGCGCCGCACAACTCGCCCCCATCTCAATAAACGCCGCAATCCCTCCCAGCACAATCGGCAAATGCCGCCCCTTCAAACCACCACGCTCATCCACCAACTCAGCCACCAAATGAATCGCGCTATGCGCGTACTGCAACCACTCAGTCGCATCGTTCAACAGCGCATCCGGCCCCGCGTCAGGGTCGGAGTAATAGTTGGCATGACGGCTCACCCACGCTTCGCCAAAAACATCATTCATAAGCAACTCCTTGCTACGCGCCGCATCCCCGCTCCTTAAAACGGCACGCCGCCAACCAGCACAGCGTGCCGCCGACCTTACGGACTCGAGGATTTACCGACAGCCCAATATCTGGACCGCCGAGCGGCTTGATTGAGAAAGTAATTTGCGGCTTCAGCAGCCTTCGCCGTTGCGCAAGGCAACGCGCCGGGTTACACGGCTCGGATAATTCCTGCGAAAACTCTTAGGCCGCGGCTCTTCAACCCTGTCCGCAATGACATCGGACAGCCCGAATGTTCGGTGGGTATGCCGCTCGGGGGATCGGCGAGCGCGCGAATCTCGTATGATCTGGCACAGCCATGATCAACTCCTGCGTAGTTGGTGATGGTCAGCGGGTCGTAGGAGCGCCAACTCCTGCGGCCCGCGCTTCTCACAGCATTGCTGCCATGGTTGCCCGCGTCGCGCATCGAAACACAGCGCGGGCAACGCCATCGACACTATCAAATCGATTTTTGGTTGTCTGTAGGTGAGCGCCCGCGTTGCGCGTGGATCAGGCAATTTACGGATATGTCCGATGGCATTCCCGTCAGAAGCGCCGCAGTGCCTATGGCTACGCAAGCTGATCTGGTGAGCTCACCGCGGCCCACATCCTTGCCAGGCCCATCGAGACAGTCGCCCATTCAGGGCGTTGAAGCGCTGATCCCTGGGGATTGCCGAATGAACGCCCGATTCTCGGCCTGATCGAACATGAAGGACGCCACGTCGGCTCGGGATATCCCCAGCGAATGCCTGGTATGGCCGTATAGCCCTACATTCAGACGGTGAGAAGCCGGCAGGTCCTTGAGGAGAGCCACCCGGACCATGGTCCACTCGAGCGGCGATGCCCGCACCGTCTTCGCCATACCGATGATGTCCCGGTAGGAACCCGGCATGAGCAGCCGAATCAGCTGCGCGGGAACCTTTATCTTCCAATCAAAGCCATCGCCTGGATCTACCGCCGTGCCTGTGGAAATCGCGATGAAGCGTGTGACATGTTCTTCCGTCATGGCGGCGAGGATAGTTTCAGTCGCCCGGGTGATGGGAAGGTCCTTGGGATGGCGGGGCGAAGTGGGGCCCAATGCTGAGAGCACAGCGTCCGCGCCACGAATGGCCTCCCGCACTAGCGCTCTATCCATCAGATCGCCGCGGACGATGCGAATATCCGCTTGCTGGAAAGGGCTTCCCGATCGCGCAAATATCGTCAGGTTGATGCCGCGACGCTGTCCTTCATCGATGAGGTACTTGCCGGTCTTTCCGGTGGCACCGAAAAGGGTGATGTTCATGTCTGCTGACCAGGGACAAGACCGCCGGTGCGATGACCCGCGACCAGGTGTGTCGCCGCACCCGGCGCATAGGGAGAATGAATGTCATGAGCGGCGTTCTGCGTCAGAAACGACACCGACAGAAGCACCAGGCCAACGAAGGCCGGCAAGGCTTCCTTAGGCTTGTGGACGCCAATGTGTGCTCCTGCCGCAAGAACAAGATGGAAGAACATGCCCGCATAGGCAAAGTCACTCAATGCCACGTGGAGACGGGACAGAATCACCGCCACCGCAAGCAGCTTGACGGCCGCAAGGATCGATACGAGATAGCCGGGATAGCCAAGGTCGCCGAGGGCTTGACGAACCCAGTTTCGCTTCGTGATGTACATGACGGCGGATGTCAGATAAAGCAGGGATAGCAGCGCCGTGCTAATCCAATAAACGTAGTTTTCCACTGCGACCTTCTCCTCGGATAGGTATATGGCTTCGACATGAATTAGCATGTAAGCCAACATGAAAATCCTCAAGAAGGATGAATTAATGACACCTAGTATGGAAAATCAGACTAATGGCAATAAACAAATAAACATGCACGACGAAATGCGTCGCGCCTTCGCGTTGCTCTCGGGCAAGTGGAAGTTGGAAATCATGTGGTTGCTCAACCAGCGGATGTATCGCTTTGGCGAGCTGCGGAAGGCCATTCCCGGGATTACTCAGCACATGCTGACGGCGCAGCTTCGCGAACTGGAATCAGATGGCCTGGTATCGCGCACGGTGTACGCCGAGGTGCCGCCGCGAGTCGAGTACGAGATCACTCAGAAAGCCCGAGGACTGGGCCCCACCATGGAGGCGCTCACCACCTGGTGGAATGAGTACGGAAGAACGGTGCCGGCGAAGCCGGCGAGGCGAGGCCGCAAGGCGAGTCCCGCACGTTAAACGGCATGAAGATCGAATCCGTGACCATTTGAGCCGTCCACGGACGGACCCGATCGCGGCACTGCCGATGACGACGCCGGGCCGATGGATTCGAAGTATTGAAAGCGAAGCCCTCGATGTGGCCCGTCTCGCCACGAAAGGCCACCTGCGGTTGAAATCGGACTCTATCGAACTCGCGATAGGTCACTCACCGCCTTGATCTTGCCGGCAGCATCCTTGGCAGTCGCCGAGTTACCGCAGTTGTCCACATAGTCCCCCGGGAGGCGCTCATTACCCGCCATCTCCACGCTTGGCGAGCGGCTTACGAACAACAGATAGGTCTCGCCCTTATCCATAGGAAACCGAGCCGTCGTGTTTTCGGATAGCAGATGGAGAGCTCGCGGCGGCTTGCCCTTGAAGGTCTCCAACACCTGGACGTCGTAGATCGTCCATGCATAGCCTTCCGGATCGTCAGCAGAGGAAATACGGCGCTCGCCAAGGACACGCGCGATAACGACAAAAGTGGCGTCCTTGAATTCCACAGGCACCGACGGATGGCGATACACCGCCGCCGGCCCCTGCCCGGACTCCCAGCACGAGGCGTAGGCGGCTGACGACGTCGCCGCGACGGCAAGCGTGAGGCCCTGCAAAGCAAGCTGCATCCAACAACGCATCGTTTCTCCTTAGTTCGATAGCCTGCTGCCCTGCACTCAACCGCCACGCCCATATCGATGGCGGGCGCCGGATATTCGTTCGGCTCAACTTTCGAGCCGCTCCAGCGCCGCATGCGCGGATGCCCTGATCAACTCACCCACTTCATCCGACGACCGCCCCGGCGCCAGCATGCGGAACATCGCAAAGCTCGTCAGGGCAAAAATGAAATCGACGGTATCGCGACGCAACTGCTGACGCGTTGCCTTGGTAGAGAGCTTCTCGACCAGCGTTCCAATCAATTGCCGACGCCGCTCGTTGCGCTCCGTCAGCGCCTGGGAGAACTCCACATCGGAAGCCATCGCTTCATAGATACGCGGCACCGCCGGATCGCTGCTCCAGAAATCGCAGCAGATGCGGATCAGCAGGTCGATGCCTTCGCGCGGATCCGGCTGGGCATGGACATGCCTCAGCCGTCCAAGCTGCCCCTGCAGCGCAATGCTGTCGAACACCGCCTCCAGCAAGCCGCGGCGCGAGCCGAACTGGTTGTACACGGTCAGTCGCGTCACGCCGGCGATCTTCGCCACCGCGTCCAGCGAGAAATGGGTCGCGCTTGCGGATTCGCGCAGCACATCCGTCGCGACTTGCAGTACGCGATCGCGCTTCTCGGCGGCGGCGGCCGCCCGCACGGGACTGGTGTAGGAACGCGTCGAGGTCATGGTGGCTTGCTAATTAGATATACACATGTATAGTCAACAAGCATACCGCAGCAACGGGGGTATGCGGAACGCCATGTTAGCGATGCCGGCCCAGTGCTGGCGCGCCAAGGCAGCGTTGCGGAGACGGTTCATCGATGGCCCACATCAGGAGCAGACAAGATGCTGGTACATGTTTTTCGCGGCCCGGGCCGCGTGTTCGGCGTGACCCAGGATGAGGCCGGGGCGAACCTGCCGGCGCAGTTCGCACCCTGGGCTGCGGTCAAGTCGGCGGAATTGAGTCGCGAGCGGGCGATGCCGGGTATCGACTCGGGCGAATGCATGGACGATATCGCCAGGTACGGTTTCCACATCACCAATGCGCATGTGCGCATTACCGATCAGGTGGTTTGAAGCAGGCATGGCGACCTCGCTGGCCGCCATGCCGTGGAACTACGGCTTCGCAAACTGAATCACCACATCGTTGAGCGGCAATTGCGCGCGGCGATGTTCCACCTTCGTCGCCTTCCACGCATCGCCATTCCCGAACAACTGCGCTTCCGATTCCGGCCCGAGGAAATCGAAACTCTCGAAGACGTAGGGCAGGCCCTCCGATCCTTCGAAAGTCGCCGCGGTGGATATCTGGAAATGCAGATGCGGCGCGGCCGAGTTGCCGGACTGGCCGAGCTGGCCCAGCAGGTCGCCGCGATGCACGCGATCCCCGGCCTTCACCTTGATGCTGCCCTTGCGCAGATGGGCATAGGTGGCAAAGACGCCCGGCTCGAGCTCCAGCACGACGTAATTGCCGAACAGGCCATCGGCGGTCAGGGACTCCGGTTCGGGTTGCGGGCTGAGCGGCTGATGTTCCTGCTCGCCGTCGCGGATATCGCGCACTACGCCATCGGCAACGGCCAGCACATCCACGCCATAGCCCACCCAATCCGCATAACTCGACTTGCGGATATCTTTCACGCCCGGCCGCATCGCATGCCCCGCCGCATCGATGCCAACCAGGTCGAGCGCATAACGCTGGGGAATGGTCAGGTCGCCATTCACGGCCACCAGGCTGCCCCAGTGATGCGACTGCGCGGCGCCAGGCCCTTCGTGCGCCAGCCAGCGGCCGCCGCGCAAGGGCGGGCCCAGCGTCACGGGCTGGCGGCTGTCCACCTGTATCGCGGCGCCGTCGAGCGTGACGACGGCCTGCTTCTCCGTTTCGAACTCGATGCGATGCCGAAGGGTGTGCGGCGCCGGCACGCCCTGCGGCAACGTGATCCACACGAAAACCACCGCACGCTTCCCGGGCGCAATCGACACCACCGCATGCTCCGCAGGCGCCGGCCGCGTCCACGAGGCCAGCGCGTCCTGGCTCAGCGCCAGCAACGGCGTCGTCGCATCGTCGGCGAAGACCTGCAGCCCCTTGGGCTTCAGCACACCGGTGTCGCCATAGAAATTGGTGAGGTGGAGTTCATAAGCCAGATGGACCGAACCATCCGTACCCACGAACCCCGCTGGCGCAAACGGCACCCGAGCTTCCACCGGCGCGAGCGCCTTCTCCGCGTGGAGAACCGACAAGCAACAGGACACGGCGAACAGGACTGCAATGGCAGATCTGCGAATCATTCGGACTCCCCCAAAGGCGCATCGACATGGCGAACGTGACGTCCAACCCAGAATTGCACTTGCCACTGGCATCCCCTCATGCCCTCTAATACGCATCACACCCATGCGTGGCGCACCAGCGAAATCCCAACACACCAGAGCACCACCACCCACGCGGGCCAGCGCACCGCTACCAGCCCCACGAATCCCACTGCCGCGATCGCGAAATCCCCCGCATCGCCTACCGCGCTGACCCACACCGGATCGTAAAGCGCCGCAGCCAGCAACCCGACCACCGCCGCGTTGACGCCCGCCAGCATCCGTGCCGCCTGGTCGCGCGCCGCCAGCGCTCGCCAGAACGGCAAGGTACCCGATACCGCCAGCAACCCTGGCAGGAAGATCGACAGCACGCCAACTGCCGCGCCCATCGCCCCCCCCTGCCCGCCATACATCTGCTTACCGAGGAACGACGACAAGGTGAACATCGGCCCCGGCACCGCCTGCGCGGCGCCATAGCCGGCCAGGAAGGTATCCGGACTGACCCAGCCGGGATCCACGATGGCGTGCTTGAGCAACGGCAGCACGACATGACCGCCGCCGAAGACGAGCGCACCGGTTCGATAGAAGGCGCCGGCCATCTGGCCCAGCGGCGGCAGCAGCGGCGATAGCGTCAGTGCTGCCACAAGCAACGCACCATAAGCCAACAGCAGCGCCACGCCTGCGCGAGAACCGTACGTCAACGCAAAGCTGTCGCCTTGCCGCGCCACCACCCGCCGGCAGATCAACGGCCCGAGCGCGGCACCACCAGCCACGACGAGCAACTGCATCGCCGGCAGCGTGCTGATCGCCATCAACACCGTAGCCGCCACCGCCAGCAAGGCGCGCGGCGCATCGGGACACAGGCTGCGCGCCATGCCGAGCACGCCTTGCGCAACGACCGCCACCGCCACCAGCTTCAACCCGTGGACGACGGCTTGCCCCCACGGGCCCGCCAGTTGGCTGCTGAATTCGGCAAATGCAAACAGCAACAGTGCCGACGGCAAGGTAAACGCCACGAACGCTGCCAACGCGCCTGCCCAGCCGGCACGCAGCAGGCCGATCGAAAAACCGAGCTGGCTGCTCGCAGGCCCAGGCAGGAACTGGCACAGCGCCAGCAACTGCGCGAAATGCTCCTCGTCGAGCCAGCGGCGGCGCTCGACGAACTCGCGGCGAAAGTAGCCCAGGTGCGCGATCGGACCGCCGAACGAAGTCAGCCCCAGGCGCAGGAACACCGCCCCGACTTCAAGGGCGCGCCCTGCTGACAGGGTGTTCGAGGTTGGCACGCTCGTAGACATGGGCGGAGGAACAGCTTGCAACCCGTGATGGCCTAGTATCCACCCATCGGATGACAAGCCGGCAGCGCCTGCCGCACTCGCTACGGAATCGACCCAACTCAGGCTTGGCGATTCGGGCCACGGTTGCCCCGCTCAAAGCCCGTCGCGCACGATCGCCTCTAAAAGCCTTTTGTCATAGAAAATCCTGTTCGGCAGAAGCCGGCTCGTCATGTATGCCTGGCCTGCGCAGGCGGCACGATTGGCATGCCTGCGCTTTCGCTGCGTACTGCCGCCGGCATCGAGGCGAATGCTCTCGCAGGTAAAGGCCAGCGGCACTGCCGCCAGCGTCTCGCCAGCGGCCATGTCTCGGTAGCCCCGCGGATCACCGACATTCGTGTAGGCCTCAGGATTGCTCGTATCCGCATCGTAGGCCGGGCGGTAATCGGCGTTGCCGATCCACCGATGGCTCCAGAAAGATGGGGAAAGCAAGGGCGAGCCGGCCGCAACGCCAAAACGCTGAAGCAGCGTCCCGGTGAGCTCCGCATAGGCGATGATCCGCTCATGCGAGAAGCCGCGGTGCGCGACCAGTTCGTCCATGCCTGCATAGTCGCGGAGGATCGATTCCAGTCGAGTCCGGCGTTGAGAGTCGGAAGCAGCGATGTCCCGCGCCTGCGCCAGCGAGGCTTCGACATCGTAGAAGCCATGGTCCGGCCGGACTTGATAGATATAAGTGACGAAGTCGGTATCGAAGGGTTCCTCGCTGTTGGGTCGGGCCAGCGAAGCCGCGTGTTCGATTGCCGCGCCCAGGCTCGATGTCGTCGATACGAAGTTGCTGGTATGGCCCTCGATGGATTCGCCTTCGAAGTGATGCAGCAGATTATCGTCCGGTATGCCATTCGCCCACGGCCGCATGCCTCCGGCCTCCTGAATGTCCGCCAAGGGCCGATCGTCGGCTCGAAAGACCAGGTGAACCGGATTCACCGGCAGCGCCGCCAGGGAAAACGGGACCAGCAGTAGCGGCAGAACGAACCACTTTTTCAGCACCGAGTTCACGCTTGCAGGGACTGAGCCGATTGAAGATGCCCGCCTTGTGTCCATATCGCCTCGCGTCAGCTTGAGATGTGGCGTGACCGAGGCTAATCCAGACACTGATCCGGAATGAACGGACAGCTACAGATAGCTATTTATTGAGCCTATTCCCGGCGAGAACGCTATTCGCCCCCGCTCAGCTCTCCCAGCGAAACACCTCGTCCAACGGCTTGCCGAACACCTCGGCAATGCGAAATGCCGTCTCCAGCGTCGGCGAATACTTGCCTGCCTCCACCGCCGCGATGGTCTGGCGGGTCAGGCCCACGCGCTGGCCCAGGTCCGCCTGGGTCATCTCGCCCGCCAGGAAGCGCAGCGTGCGGATGTTGTTGGTCAGGCGCTTCTCAGACACGCCAGCCTCGGCGATAGGCCAGGGCGAGCGAGCCGTGGTGCACCACCTCGGCGGCGATCACGGCCAGGAAGGCGCCGTGCACGATGTCCCAGCCGCCGCGGCCGAACGGCATGACGAAACCGACGATCAGCATGCCCGCCATCAGCACGTAGTAGGCATGAGTGGACGCACGCGCATCCATGAAGCGCTCGCGCTCGTCCGGTGCTTCGTAGCGATGGCGGCCGCTCAGCAGGGCGAACAGCCGCTCGCCGCCGGCGACCACGGCCAGCGAACCCAGGGCGACCGCCAGGGTGGCGATCCGGGTCAGGAAGCCGAGCTCGGCGTGCGCCTGCTGCTGCACGGCCACCGCGATGAAATAGGCGGCGCCGATGAGTACCAGCGCGATGGTCCAGATCCAGGCAAAGCGTTCTCTCGGAAGCATGTGCGCGACCCTCGTTTGAGCGTGGGCGCAATGTCCGTCAAACATGACTTCATGTCAAATATTTTTTACTTCATGAAATTTCCCGCGGTATAGCCGGGGATATCTCAAGCGCTGAGATGCAGCCGGTGCTATCTTGATTCCCGTCCCGCTATTCAAGCTGCCGCAGCCATGTCTCCTCCCTCCCACGGCGGCTTCCGCCCCGGCGCCGGCCGCCCCTCCAGCGAACCGACCCAGCGCCTGCGCGTACCGGAAAGCCAGGTGCCGACGGTGCTGGCCTACCTGGAGGCCTACCGGCAGGGCAGCACGCTGGGCGCGCCACGGCCGCTGTCGCTATTGCCCTCGACGGTGGCGCTCACCGCCTTCAGCAGCCGCGTGCCGGCGGGCCTGCCCAGTCCGGCCGACGACGACGTGGCCGACGTGGTCGATCTCAATCGGCATCTGATCATCGCGGGGCACGAGCCGAGCACCTTCATCGTGCGCGTGTCCGGCTGGTCGATGATCGGCGCGGGCATCTTCGACGGCGACGAGGTGCTGGTCGATCGCGCGCTCAAGCACCGCCAGGGCGACATCGTGGTGGCCATCGTCAACGGCGAGCTGTCGATCAAGCGGCTGGGCCAGATCGAGGGCAAGACCGCGCTGCTGCCGGAAAACCCGCACTTCAAGCCGATCGTGTTCAAGGAAGGCGAGACGCTGGAACTGTGGGGCGTGGTCACCCGCTGCCTGCGCCAGCTGCGTTGAGGCGGCGATGGGCCAGGTCGTCGCCCTCGATGCGCTGTTCGCCGGCCGCCAGGTCTGGCACGGCCGCGCCGCGCCCGCGCCGGAGCCGGGCAGCCAGCCCACCGGCTGGGCGGAGCTGGATGCCGTGCTGCCGGCCGGCGGCTGGCCGGAACACGCGCTGAGCGAAATCCTGCTGCCCGCCGACGGCGTGGGCGAGCTGCAATTGGTACTGCCCACCCTGGCGCGACTGACCCAGGCCGACGGCGTCATCGCGGTCATCGCCCCGCCTTACCTGCCTTGCGTCGCCGGCTGGGAAAACCGCGGCGTGGCGATGGCGCGCGTGGACATCGTGCACGCCGGCACGCCGCGCGACGCGCTGTGGGCCGCCGAGCAATGCCTGCGCTCCGGCAGCTGCGCCGCCGTGCTGGCCTGGCCGCAGCAGGCCGACGACCGCGCGCTGCGCCGCCTGCAGGTGGCCGCCGATCACGGCCGCGCGCTGGGCTTCCTGTTTCGCGACCGCCGCCATGCCGCGCAGGCCTCGCCCGCGGCGCTGCGGCTGGAAGTGGAAACCGCGCCCGCGCGGCAGCTGCGCATCCGCAAGTGTCGCGGCGGGCAGCCGCCGGCGCTGGCGATTCCCTTCCCCGCCGACCGCGCGCGCTGACGCCATGCTCTGGGCCTGCATCCTGCTGCCGCACCTCGCGCTGGACGGCGTGCTGCGCCGGCGCCCGCCGTCGGACGAGCCGCTGGTGCTGGTCACCGGCCACGCGCAGGCGCGCAGTGTCTACGCCGCCAATGCCGCCGCGCGCGCGGCTGGCTTGCGGCCGGGGCAACGCCTGGCCGCGGCGCAGGCATTGCTCGCACATTTCGAGGCGGTGGAATACGACCCCGCCGCGACCGAGCGCTGGCATCGCCTGCTCGCCGCCTGGGCGTATCGCTACAGCGCCGAGGTGGCGTTGTGGCCGCGCGCGATCGTGCTGGAAGTCAGCAAGAGCCTCGGCCTGTTCGGACCCTGGCCGACATTCGAACGCCAGTTGCGCAACGACCTGGGCGAACTCGGCTTCCGTCACCACATCGCGCTCGCGCCCACCGCGCGCGGCGCCCACGTGCTGGCCGGCTTGCACGATGGCCTGGCGGTGACCACGCCGGATGCACTGCACAGCGCGCTGCTGTCCGTGCCCGTGGGCAAGGCGCGCCTGCCCGGCCAGGCCGCCGACAGTCTCGCCGGCATGGGCCTGCGCACGCTGGGCCAGCTGCTGCGCGCGCCGCGCGACGGCCTGCGCCGGCGCTTCGGCGATGAACTCACCGCGCATCTGGATTACCTCACCGGCACCGGGCAGGAAGTGCTGTCCTTCTATCGCCCGCCGGACCGGCTCGAACTGGGCATGGAATGGACGCACGAGATCGAGCATGTCGAGGCGCTGGTGTTTCCGCTGCGCCGCCTCACCGGCGATCTTGGCGCTTATCTGGCCGGCCGCGACGGCGGCGTGCAGCGCTTCATGCTGCGGCTGATCCATCGCGACGGCCGTTCCACCGACGTGTCGATCGGCCTGCTCGCGCCGGAGCGCGAACCGGCCATGCTGTTCGAGCACGCGCGCGGCCGCCTGGAGCGCATCGCGCTGCCGCAACCGGTGGTGGCGATGCGGCTGGTGGCGCACGAGCTGCCGCCGTTCGTGCCGGCAGGGCGCGACCTGTTCGATACACGGCCGGTGCACGCGCTGCCGCCGGAGCAATTGCGCGAACGCCTGCGCGCCCGGCTCGGCGACCAGGCGGTGAGCCGCCTGCGCGCCAGCACCGATCCGCGGCCGGAACGCGCGCAGACCAGCGACATGCAAGCGTCATTCATCGGCACGCCCACGCCGCTGCCGCGCCCGACCTGGCTGCTGGACGCACCGATTCCGCTGCGCGGTCCGCCGCCACGCATCCTGGCCGGCCCCGAGCGGCTGGAGACCGGCTGGTGGGACGGCGGCGGCCTGCGCCGCGACTACTACGTGGTGGAGACCGCGCAAGGCCAGCGCGCCTGGGTGTTCTGCGCGATCGGCGAGCGCGGGCCGTGGATGCTGCACGGGTGGTTCGCATGACCGACTACGCGGAGCTGCATTGCCTGTCGAACTTCTCGTTCCAGCGCGGGGCGTCCAGCGCGGCCGAACTGTTCGAGCGGGCCAAGGCTTGCGGTTATCGCGCGCTGGCGATTACTGACGAATGCTCGCTGGCCGGCATCGTGCGTGCGTACGAGGCGTCGCTGGAGACCGGGCTTGAGCTGATCGTCGGTGCGGAATTCAAACTGGACGATGGCCTGCGCTTCGTCCTGCTGTGCGAGAACCGCGAAGGTTATACCTCGCTGTGCGGCCTGATCACGCGCGGGCGTCGCGCCTCCGCCAAGGGCACTTACCACCTGACCCGCGCCGACCTCGCCGACGGCCTGCCCGGCACGCTGGCCTTGTGGCTGCCCGAGACCGCACCGAATGCGGACGACGGCCGCTGGCTGGCCCAACGCTTCGCCGGCCGCCTGTGGCTGGCGGTGGAACTGCACCGCGGCCCGGACGATGCGGCGCGCCTGCGCCAGCTCGACATGCTGGCGAGCGAACTTGGCATTCCCGCCGTCGCGGCGGGCGACGTGCACATGCATGTACGTGGCCGCCGCGCGCTGCAGGACACGCTGACCGCGATCCGCCACGGCCTTACCGTGGCGCAGGCCGGCGCCGTGCTGTTCAAGAACGGCGAGCGGCATCTGCGCACGCGCGAAGCGCTGGCGGAGATCTATCCGGCGTCCTTGCTCGAAGAAACGGCGCGCATCGCGGCGCGCTGCAGCTTCAATCTGGACCAGCTGCACTACCGCTATCCGGCGGAACTGGTGCCGGCAGGCCACACGGCCGCGTCGTGGTTGCGCAAGCTCACCGAGGAAGGCATCGAGCGGCGCTGGCCGGATGGAGTCAGCGCGAAGAACCGCAAGCAGATCGAGATCGAACTCGCGCTCATCCGCGAGCTGGAATACGAGCATTACTTCCTCACCGTGGAAGACATCGTCCGCTACGCCCGCAGCATCGACATCCTCTGCCAGGGCCGCGGCTCGGCCGCCAACTCGGTGGTGTGCTACGCGCTGGGCGTGACCAGCGTCAGTCCGGACGAAGCGCAACTGCTGACCGAGCGCTTCATGTCGGCCAGCCGCAAGGACCACAAGTACAACCGCCCCGAGCCGCCCGACATCGACATCGATTTCGAGCACGAGCGGCGCGAGGAAGTGATCCAGTACATCTATCGCAAGTACGGCCGCGAGCGCACCGCGCTGGCGGCCACGGTGATCAGCTACCGCGACCGCAGCGCCGCGCGCGACGTGGGCAAGGCGCTGGGCCTGTCGACCGACCAGGTGGCGGCGCTGAGCGATGTGTTCGCGTGGCGCAACGGCGGCGACCTGAACGAGCATCTGCGGCAGGCCGGCCTTGATCCGGCAAGCCCGCTGCTGGAACGGGTGATCCTGCTGACCGAGGAACTGCGCGGTTTTCCGCGGCACCTCTCGCAGCACGTCGGCGGCTTCGTCATCTCCGACGCGCCGCTGTCGCAGCTGGTGCCGGTGGAGAATGCGGCGATGCCGGAGCGCACGATCATCCAGTGGGACAAGGACGACCTGGACCGGATGAACCTGCTCAAGGTCGATTGCCTGGCGCTGGGCATGCTGACCTGCGTGCGCAAGTGCTTCGATCTGATGAAGCAGCATGAGGGCCTATCGCACACGCTGGCTTCCATTCCGATTGGCGACGAGCCGACCTACGAGATGGTGCAGCAGGCCGACACCATCGGCGTGTTCCAGATCGAAAGCCGCGCGCAGATGTCGATGCTGCCGCGGCTGCGGCCGGAGAATTACTACGACCTGGTGATCCAGGTTGCCATCGTCCGCCCCGGCCCGATCCAGGGCGACATGGTGCATCCGTATCTGCGCCGGCGACGCGGGGAAGAAGAGGTCACCTATCCTTCGGACGCGCTGAAGGAAGTGCTCGAACGCACCCTGGGCGTCCCCCTGTTCCAGGAACAGGTGATGCGCATCGCCATGGTCGCCGCCGGCTATACCGGCCCCCAGGCGGACGAACTGCGCCGCGCCATGGCCGCGTGGAAACGCCACGGCGGCATGGAAAAACATCGCGATCAGTTGTTCAGCGGCATGAAGGAGCGCGGCTACAGCGAAGCCTTCGCCGCGCAGATCTTCGAGCAGATCAAGGGCTTCGGCAGCTACGGCTTCCCCGAAAGCCACGCCGCCGGCTTCGCCAAGCTGGCCTATGCCAGCGCCTGGCTGAAATGCCATCACCCCGCGGCCTTCGCCTGCGCCCTGCTCAATGCGCAGCCGATGGGCTTCTACAGCGCCAGCCAGATCGTGCAGGACGCGAGGCGGCACGAGGTCGCCGTGCTCCCGGTGGACGTGCGCTACAGCGACTGGGACTGCACGCTCGAACGCGACACGCGCAGCAAGGGCGGCTTCGCCTTGCGCCTCGGCCTGCGCCAGGTGCGCGGCTGCTCGGAAACGATGGCCCGGCGCATCGAGCAGGCACGCGCGCAAGCGCCTTTCGCCGACATCGTCGATCTATGCACCCGCGCCAGCCTGGATCGCCGCCACCAGGACCTGCTCGCCGATGCCGGCGCGCTGCGCGGCCTGGCCGGCCATCGCCATCGCGCGAAGTGGGCGGTCAGCGGCGTCGAGGCGCAGCTGCCGCTGTTCGGGCGCAGCAGTCCCACGGAGGCGGCGGTGGCGCTGCCGCCGCCGACCTCGGCGGAGAACCTGCTGGCCGATTACGCGCACACGGGACTCAGCCTTGGTCCGCATCCGGTGCGCCTGCTGCGCGCACGGCTGCGGGCGCAGCGCTTTCTGGATTCGAAGCAGATCGGCGGGCTGCCGCACCAGGCGCCGGTGCGGATGGCCGGGCTGGTGGTGCAGCGGCAGCAGCCGCAGACGGCCAGCGGCGTCACCTTCATCACGCTCGAGGACGAACATGGGCCGATCAATGTGGTGGTGTGGCGGCAGGTGGCCGAGCGGCAGCATCGGCCTTATCTGGAGGCGCGGCTGCTCGGGGTGGAGGGACGCTGGGAGACGGTGGATGGCGTCTGCCATCTGATCGCGCGGCGGTTGCTGGATTTGAGTCCGCTGCTGGGCGAGTTGGATGTGCGCTCGCGCGATTTCCATTGAGAGGCTACGGAAGACGTAGGTTGGGGTGAGCCGAAGGCAAACCCCAACGATGCGATACGCATGAAGGTGCCGATGTTGGGGTTACGGGCTGCATCGGCAGCCCGCCCTTCGGGCCATCCGCTACGCGGATGTTCGCTACGGCATCCTGCCTTCGCAGTCGCCTGCGGCTCACCCCAACCTACGCCGATTTATCCAGCATGCCTGCCACCGCCTCCAACCGCTCCAGATAAACCTCCACCCTCCGCCGAAACGCCAACGTATCCGCCAGCACTTCATACCGCTCTTCCGACCTCAACGCCTGCTCCAGCGCCTGCCCCTCCTCCGTCAGCGGATTGCTGCCGAACAGCTGCAGGCCGCCCAGCAGGCGATGCACCCAATGCGCCACGTCCAGCGGGCGGCGTTCTTCCATCAGGGTGTCCAGCGTGAGCAGGTCCGCGCGGGTGGTTCGTACGAAGCCGGTGATCAGGGTGTGGATGATGCGGTCTTCGCCGAAGGTCTCGCGCAGCGTGGATAGATTGACGTCGAAGGCGAGCGCTGGCGTATCCGCCGCGTCGTCGGCTGCGCCGGCGGCGGTTCCGAACAGGCGTTCCAGCTTCGCGCGCAGTTCGGGAATGCGCACCGGCTTGGGCAGGAAATCGTCCATGCCGGCGCTGGTGCAGCGTTCCAGTTCGCCGGGCATGGCGTTGGCGGTCATCGCCAGCACGCGCTGGTGGCGGCCGCTGTGGTTCTCGCGGCGGCGCACCGCGCGGGCCAGTTCGTAGCCGTCCATCAGCGGCATGTGGCAATCGGTGATGAGCAGGCCGTAGTCGCGCCGCTCCAGCGCTTCGAGCGCCTCCTTGCCGTTGGCGACCACGTCGCAGGCGTAGCCGAGCTTGTCCAGCTGCGCGGCGATCAGCGCCTGGTTGATCGGATTGTCCTCCGCCACCAGCACGCGGCCTTCGGTACCGGTGGCCAGATCGGGCAAGACCTCCCGTTCGGTCTCACCGACCGCCAGCCCCAGCGCGTGCTGGCAGGCGATAGCAAAGGTGGACCATTTCAGCGGATTGCTGGTGATGGTGATGCCCGCGGTGCTGCTGGAATAACCGTGCGGGTCGGGAATGGCGGTGACGGCGATGCAACCGGTGGCCTGCGCGGGGCGGCTGGCGCCGAATTGTTCGTCGACGAAGCGCAGCTCCGGACCTTCGCCGCTGCCGTTCTCTTCGACCGCCATCCCCAGCGCCAGCACATAACGCTGCAGCGCCTGCGCCACCGCCGCGTCGGCCACCTCGATGCGCACCGTGCGCCCGCGCAGCGCGTGATGCGAAAGCTCGCGCCGGTGGATCGGCATGTTCAGTTCCACATGCATACCCGTGCCCATGTTGACCTCGCTTTCCACCGCGATGGTGCCGCCCATCAGCTCGACCAGGCGCCGGCAGATGTACAGGCCCAACCCGGTGCCGCCGTAGCGGCGCGTGGTGGACGACTCGGCCTGGGTAAACGGCTGGAACAGCCGGTATACCTGGTCCGGCGACATGCCGATGCCGGTGTCGATCACACTGAAGCGCACCTTCTGGCTGGCACCGCCGTCCTCCAGCACGCGCACGCAGACGCGCACCGCGCCAAGCACGGTGAACTTGATCGCATTGCTCAGCAGGTTGAGCATGATCTGGCGCAACCGCACGTTCTCCGCGCTGACCTCCGCCGCCAGCCGCTCGTCGATCTCCACCGCCAGCGCCAGCCCCTTGCGATGGGCCTGCGCGGACAGCACGCTCACCGTGCTGTCGACCAGGTCGCGCACGTCCACCGGCACGTATTCGATGGTGAGGCGGCCGGCTTCCATCTTGGAGAAATCCAGCACGTCGTCGAGGATCTGCAGCAGCGCCACCGCCGAGGTCTCCACCGTGCCGAGCATGCGCCGCTGGTCTTCGCTCAGCGGCGTGTGGCCGAGCAGTTCGAGCATGCCGATCACGCCGTTCATCGGCGTGCGGATCTCATGGCTCATGGTGGCGAGGAATTCGGTCTTGGCCTGGGTGGCGCTCTCCGCCAGCTCCTTCGCCTTGGCCAGCTGCTCGGCCTGCTGGTGCTGCTCGGTCATGTCGACCCAGCAGCCGCTGAAATGCACCGCGCCGTCGACCAGGCTGGGCGTCGCGCTGGTGGAGACCCAGCGCACGCCGCCGGCGGCCTTGACCCGTACCACCGCCTGGAACGGCAGCATGCTGCCGGCGGCACGCGCCACCTCGGCCAGCAGCGCGCCGCGGTCCTCTGCCACGATCGCGGCCAGCGCGCCGCGCTCGCCATGGATGAAAGCCTGCGCACCCATGCCGAACATCGGCTCCGGATTGCCGCCGACGAACAGAAAGCGCACGCCTTCCTCGCGCGTGTAGCGGAACTTGTAGACCACCGCCGGCAGGTGGCGGGTGACGTCGGTGAGCTGCTCCTCGGTGCGCCGCCGCCGGCTGGTCTCGCGGCGCAGCCGCACATAGGCGTAGGACACGGTCAGCAGGAACAGCAGCACGATCGCGATCACCGGCAGCGTCTTGCGCGCGATTTCCTTCCAGGTACCGCCGTAGGTGTAGTGCGCCGCCAGCCAGGTATTGCGGATGGCCTGTTGCTTGCGGTCGGGCATGTTCACCAGCACGCGGTTGATCAGCGGCACCAGCGGCGCATAGCGCTTGGCCACGCCCATCGCGAGCACCACGTGGTCCTCGGTCGGCGCATTGATCTTCAGCCGCCCGGGAAAGCGCTCGCGGATGACGAAGTCGGCGTTGGCGATGTCGCCGACGAAGGCGTTGACCGAGCCGTCGGCGACCTTGCCCAGGCCTTCCTCGGTACTGGCCACGCCGACCACGTTCACCCCGCGCATCCGCGCGGTGATCGCCTTGATGTCCTGCCGGGACAGGTTGGCGGCGACCGTCCAGCCGGTCATGTCGTAAGGCCCGGTGATGGCGTTCGCCTCGGTGCGGGTGACGATCATCACCGGGTAGTCCAGGTAGGCCACCGAGAAGTCCATCAGCTGCGCATGCTCCGGGCTGACCGGCGACACCGCGGGCGTCAGGTCGATGCGGTCTTCGGCAATGCCGCGCACGACCTCGCTCCAGTTCCGCACCGGCACGAAGGTCAGGCGCAGGTCCAGCGCCTTGGCCACTTCGCGCAGGTAGTCGCTGGAGATGCCCGCGGGCTGGCCGTGGCGATCCAGCAGCGTGTACGGCGGCGAGGTCGGGTCCACCGTGATGCGCAGCGGCGGCAGCTGGCGCAGCCAGGCACGCTCGTCCTCGCTGAGCGGCACCGCGGAGTCGTCGCTGCGCGCATGGCGCAGGTCGCCGTTGAGCCACGGCGCGCGCAGGCGCGCGTGGTCCTCGTTGGTGAGCAGGGCCAGCGCCTTGTCCAGCGCGCCGATCAGCGGCAGGCGGTCGAGCGGCGCCGCCAGGCACAGCGCGGAGATCGGCAGCGCGACCGGCGGGCCGATGCCGAGCCGGTTCTGCAGGCCGGCGGCGTCGATCGCCGCGCGTTGCGCATAGGGGTTCTCGATATACGCCTCGGCGCGGCCGTCCGCGACCATGCGCAGCGCCTCGCGGGTGCTGCGCGCGTGGATCAGCTTCACCCCGGGGATGTACTTGCGCGCAGTCTCCGCGGTGGCGTCGCCGGCCAGGCTCACCAGGGTCGCATCGCGCAGGCCCGCCATGTCCTGCACGCGCCCGCCGTCGATGCGCGTGACCAGGGTGGGAAAGTCCTCGAAGTACGGCTGGCTGAAGTGGAGATAGGCCGAGCGCTCGGCGGTCGGGGAAATATCCATCAGCAGGTCGATCGAACCGGCCCGCGCCGCGTTGAGCAGCGCCGGCCAATCCGGAAAGACCCGGTAGGTGATGCGGATGCCCAGCGAATCCGCCAGTTTGGCCAGGTAGTCCGGCGCCATGCCCTGCACGCGCTCGTGCACCACGCTTTCGAACGGGGCGAAGCCTTCCTGGTAGGCGCCCACCACCACGACCGGATGCTCGCTCAGCCAGCGCTCTTCTTCCGGCGTCAGCACCACGCCGTCGGCCGCGGCGCGGCCCGCTGCGCACAGCAGCATCGCGAACAGGCACAGGCGCAGCCAAACCATGCAAGCACTTCCTATGAAAATGGCCGGCGCGGCGCCGTCGCCTCGATGGACAGGCGCCAGGACGCGGCTCGCACGGAAGCCTTCACAGTAGTCAGGCCATTCGCAGCGAGAAAATCAGCATGGTCTGAAAAGTGGATCGGGAAAGTTCCAAGATCAGCGGAAGCCGAGCTTTTCCATGAACTCGCCGATGCCGCTGTCATGCTGGATGCCCAGCTTCTTCATGCCGTTGCGTTTCTGCGTGCTCACCGTCTTGACGCTGCGGTGCAGGCGCTCGGCGATCTGCGTCACGGTGAGCTTGCCCAGGCCGTACAGGCGCAGCACTTCCATCTCGCAGGGCGAAAGGTCCTCGGTGCCGACCACGGCAGGCACCCGGCCGCGGCGCTCGAAGCGTTCGCGCAGGCCGGGGCTCACGTACAGGTCGCCCCGCTTCACCGCGCGCACCGCCTGCGGCAGGTCGGTGATGAACGACTTCTTGTAGGCCAGGCCCTTCATGCCGGTCTCGCGGATCGCGCGCAGCACGCCGACGTTGTTGAGCATGGTCAGCACGATCACCGGGATGTCCGCGTAGCGGGTGCCGAGCAGGGTCATCAGCGGCAGGCCGTCGCTGTGGCGCTGGGCGATGATGGTGCGGCCGTCGGGCGCTTCGTCCGGCATGGAGAAGTCGGTGATGATCACGTCGCAGGGCTGGCGCTTGAGCAGTTCGATCAGTTCGCGGCCATTGCTGGCCTCGCCCACTACCTTGATGTCGCCTTGCCGTTCCAGCACCGTCCTGACTCCGACCAGTACCACCGGGTGGTCGTCCGCCACGATGACTCGAATCATCACGCTGTCCTCGTCTGTCGCCGATCCTTGCGCCGCTCGCGAGGTGTTCCGGCCGGGGTTGCCGCGGCGCTCGTCCATGTCGCCGCCGGGGCGGGAGAAGCGCGGCCTTGGCTGTGCTGTTCGCGAACCGTCGCGGTCGGCTGTGCGAAGCCTTCATTCAACCCTAACGAGCGAAGCAAGGGCATCTGCGCCTGGGGCCCATTTGTCCGAAAATGTAGCCAAACGGCCTCGGATTTCTCCGATCCGGCCAAGGATTTAGATTTTTCCAGGCTTCGCCGCGCCTTGGTCCGAGCGGTTGCTGTCCATCAGCCCCGTCGCGGAATTCCCAGCGTTTCGCCCCCGGTTCGGCGCCTGTTCCCGCCAGATGGCATAATGAGCGCCATCGACTGCCGCTCGGCAGTACTCGTCAGGCCGCCCACGCCACCCCAACGAGTCCCCGCATCGGCGGTGCCCGCCGCGCCGGCCGGGCAGTCTTGTTACGAATCTTCTTAAGTGATTGGTACCCGTATGGTCGCATTGGCAACCGAGCACGTGATCGACGTGCACCACTGGAACGACACCCTCTTCAGCTTCCGCACCACACGCGATCCCGGCTTCCGCTTCGACAGCGGACAGTTCGTGATGATCGGCCTGGAAACGGAAGGCCGTCCGCTGATGCGCGCCTATTCGATCGCCAGCGCGCATTGGGAAGAACACCTGGAGTTCTTCAGCATCAAGGTGCCGAACGGGCCGCTGACCTCGCGCCTGCAGCACCTCAAGCCCGGCGACCCGGTGACGGTGAGCCGCAAGCCCACCGGCACGCTGGTGCTCAACGATCTCAAGCCGGGCCGGCATCTGTATCTGCTGGGCACCGGCACCGGCCTGGCGCCTTTCTTAAGCGTCATCCGCGATCCGGACACCTACGAACGCTTCGACAAGATCGTGCTGGCCCACGGCGTGCGCCACGTCAACGACCTGGCCTATTCGGACTATCTCGAACGCGAACTGCCGGCGCACGAATACCTGGGCGGGCTGGTGCGCGAGAAGCTCATCTATTACCCCAGCGTCACGCGCGAGCCGTTCCGCAACCGCGGGCGCATCACCGACGCCATCGCCGACGGCCTGATGAGCCAGACCATCGGCCTGCCGCCGCTCAACCCCGAGACCGACCGCATCATGCTGTGCGGCAGCCCGTCCATGCTCGAAGACGCCTGCGCCCTGCTCGACGGCCGCGGCTTCCAGGCCTCGCCGCGCACGCGCGAGCCGGGCGACTACGTGGTCGAGCGGGCCTTCGTCGAGAAGTGACCGGGCGGGCGCATCGTCACTGGCGGATGCGCCCCTGCCCTTCGTTGTCCCAGTAGCCGAAGATCCGTCGCGCCACCAGCTTGTACAGCCGCTTGAAGGTGGCGCGCCACAGCCGCGCATGCGGCGCCGGCGTGGCGAGGATGGCGCGCTGGCGCACGCTCAAGGCATCCGGACAGTAGGTGCGCTTGTGCTTGAGCAGATGGCGCAGGTCCTCGCGCGCCAGCAGGCGGAACAATGCGCCGCGCCGGCCGCGCGTCCAGGCGATCTGGAAATCCACCAGCGCGGGACGGCCATCCTCGCGCACCAGCCAGTTCGGCTCCTTGGCCAGGTCGTTGTGCACGATGCCGCGGCGATGCAGCGCCGCCAGCAGGCGCAGGGCCTGGCGGTAATAGGCGCGATCGCGCGGCTGGGCCTGCTGCATCGGCGCGCCGGCGATATAGCCGCGCAGCAGTTCCCTGCCGTCCCAGCGCAGCAGCGCCGGCACGCCGTCGAGCCCCGCCAGCTTGGCCAGCGCGCGTGCCTCCCGGGCCGCCGCGCGGCGCGCGAAGGCGCGCGCCCACCAGCGGGCCGCGCCGACGTCGCGGCGGATCACCGCCACGCCGTCGCGGCGCGTGATTTCGATGCGGCCCAGTTCGTCGGCCTTGAGCAGAAGGGTGTCGTCGGTGCTGTTCACGTGGCTTCCCGCAGGCGGCGGCTTAGGTACACTCGCCCGCCATGCCGCAACGGCCTATTGTGGCCGATTCGCCACCGACACGCGCCGGGAGCTCACGTTCATGGACATCGCCCTCTACGTGCTCGCCGCCCTGCTGATGATCGGCGGCCTCGCCGGCAACATCCTGCCCGCGCTGCCGGGCATCCCGATGATCTTCGGCGGCATCTGGCTGGCCGCGGCGGTGGACCAGTACCGGCATCTGGGCACCGGCTGGCTGCTGGCGATCGGCGCACTGGGCGCGTTCGGCGTGCTGGTCGATTTCATGGCCGGGGTGCTGGGCGCCAAGCGGGTCGGCGCGAGCAAGGCCGCGCTGTGGGGTGCCTCGCTGGGCACCGTGATCGGCATGTTCTTCAGTATCCCCGGGCTGATCCTGGGGCCATTCGTCGGTGCACTCGCGGGTGAGCTGGCCTCCGGCAACAGCGTGCTGCGTTCGGCCCATGTCGGCGTCGGCACCTGGCTTGGCCTGCTGTTCGGCACCCTGGTCAAGCTGGTGATCTCGCTGCTGATGATCGGCATGTTCGGCTTCGCCATGCTGTTCGGCTGAACCTTCGCTGCGCCGTTCGGCACAGGCATACAACCTGCCGGCCATCTAGGCTGGCGCGACCCATCCAGGAAACCCATCCATGTCCAAACGTCTCGCCTTCGTGATCACCGCCGCGCTGGCGGCGGCCGGCTCCGCCCACGCCCAGAGCAAGTCGCCCGAATGGATCGAACGCAGCAACGCCGACGCCAAGGTGCTGCTCGACACGATGGCGCGCTTCTCGCCCGAGTTCGCCTCGGAAGTCGGCCTGGCCGGCTACGACGACAAGGTCGCCGACCTCAAGCCCGGCATCGACGAGCGCTCGCGCGCCGCGCTGCTGGAGGTCAAGGGCAAGCTGCAGAAGCTGCTGGTCGCCGAGAATGACGCCAACGTGCGGCAGGACCTGCAGATCATGCTCAAGACCGTCGACGAGCAGATCGAAGGCATCGACCTCAATCGCCAGTACATGCTGCCGGTGCAGGACGTGGGACAGCTGATCTTCAACGGCGAGTTCGTGCTGCTGAAGGACGACGTCGATCCCAAGCGCCGCGCGCTCGCGCTCAACCGCCTGCAGTGTTACGTGGGCAAGGCGCCGGGCTGCGAATCGATCGCCGCGCTGGCCAAGGCGCGCACCACCGAACGGTTGAGCAACAAGTCGCTGCTGGGTCCGTACAAGGGCGAGATCGAGCAGAAGCTGGCCAATACCCAGCGCTACGCCGACGGCATCCGCCAGCTGTTCGCCAAGTACAAGCTGGACACGCCCGAGGGCAAGGCGGCGCTGGACGCACTGGACAGCCAGCTGAAGGACTACGACGCCTGGGTGCGCAGCACCGTCATGCCGCGCACGCGCGCCGACTTCCGCCTGCCGGAGCCGGTGTACGCCTATAACCTCAAGCAGGTCGGCATCGACATCCCGCCGCAGCAGCTGATCAAGCAGGCGGAGCTGGAATTCGTCGAACTGCGCCAGGCCATGCAGATGATGGCGCCGGTGGTGGCCAAGGCCGAGAACATCCAGGCCACCGACTACCGCGACGTGATGAAGGCGCTGAAAAAACAGCAGCTGACCCGGGACCAGGTGATGCCCTGGTATCACGAGGTGATCGGCAAGATCGAGGAGATCATCCGGCGCGAGCGCATCGTCACCCTGCCCGAGCGCAAGATGGCCATCCGCATGGCGTCGGACGCCGAGGCCGCGGCCGTGCCGGCGCCGCACATGGATCCGCCGCCCTTCATCGGCAACAAGGGCGAACAGGGCACCTTCGTGCTGACCATGGGCAATCCTTCCGCCAAGGCGGGCAGTTCCGACGCCTATGACGACTTCACCTACAAGGCCGCCGCGTGGACGCTGACCGCGCATGAGGGACGTCCCGGCCACGAACTGCAGTTCGCGGCGATGGTCGAGCGCGGCGTCTCGCTGGCGCGCAGCCTGTTCGCCTTCAACAGCGTCAATGTCGAAGGCTGGGCGCTGTATGCGGAAGCCGAAACGCTGCCGTACGAGCCGCCGGCCGGCCAGTTCGGCGCGCTGCAGGCACGCATGCTGCGCGCGGCGCGCGCGTACCTGGATCCGATGCTCAACCTGGGCCTGATCACGCGCGAACGCGCGCACGACATCCTCACCCACGAGGTGGGCCTGTCCGAGGCAATGGCGCGGCAGGAACTGGACCGCTACACCTTCAACAGCCCCGGCCAGGCCACCGCGTATTTCTACGGCTACATGCGCCTGCAGCAGCTGCGCCTGGAGACCGAGCTGGCGCTGGGCTCGCGCTTCGACCGCAAGGCCTTCAACGATTTCGTGATCGGCCAGGGCCTGCTGCCGCCGGAACAGCTGGCCGAAGCGGTGCGCACGCAGTTCATTCCGCAGTACGACAAGAAGCATTGATGCATGCCGCCCGCGAGGGCGGCGCGCTTCACCTCAAGGCCGGCGCTTGCGCGCCGGCTTTTTTTGCGGCGCGTGCAGGCTGCGTTCCAGCCACTGGGCGAACGCGGGCGTGTCGTGCGTGAGTGCGGAGGGAAGCACCAGGTACTGGCGGCTGGGCTTGGAGCCCGCGTAGGGAACGAAGGGCTTGACGCCCGCGGTGCCGAGCAGCTTCGTGTAGTCGTCCGGCCCGAGCTTCAGCGCCAGGCCCGCAGCGCCGATCCATGCGCAGGGTCGCTCCGAGAGATACGCCATCTGGCCGCCGAACATCGGCTGGAAACGCAGCTCGTGCGCCAGGCCCAGATGCGTGGCGGCATCTTCGAGATCCCGGCGGGCGGCGTCCGTCGCGGCGTTCACGCCACGGGCGCGGGAATGACGTAGAGCAGCACGGCCAGGTAATGCAGCACGCTGCCGGCGAGCACGAAGAAATGCCATACCGTGTGGTGATACGGCATGCGCCGCGCCAGATAGAACGGCACGCCCGCGGTATACGCCACGCCGCCGGCGATCAGCAGCACCATGCCGCCGGTTTCCAGGTGCGCGCTCAAGGGCTTGAACGCGATCATGCCGACCCAGCCCATCGCCACGTACAGCAGCACGGCGAGCTTGCGCGAATGCTTGAGCAGGCCCAGCTCCAGCGCGCTGCCGGCGATCGCCAGCGCCCAGATCGCGCCGAACAGGCTCCAGCCCCACGCGCCCGGCAGGGCGATCAGGGTGAACGGCGTATAGGTGCCGGCGATGAGCAGGAAGATCGCGATGTGATCCAGCGTGCGCAGCACGCGCTTGGGCAGTTCGCCGGGGATCGCGTGGTACAGCGTGGAAGCCGTGTAGCACAGGATAAGGCTGGTGCCGAACACCGCGCTGGCCACCACGGCGCGCGCGTCGCCGAGCATCGCCGCATACGCGACCAGGGTCGCCAGGCCGGCGATGCTGAGCAGGATGCCGATGCCATGGAGCACGCTGCTGGCGACTTCGTCGCCGAAGGCATAGCGCGGGACGGCGGCGCTGGGCGAGACCGACATGGGGTGTTCCTCGGGAGCGGAGATGCGCCGGCTGGCACTCCCACGCACCTTACCCGCGCCGGGAGCCCTTGCATACTCCCGCGCACGGTAAGTGCGTACTGCATGCGCCGAAGCGCTATTCGATGATGAAGGCGCCGAAGGCGATGCCGATGTTCCAGCCTTCGCCGGTGCCGCTGAGCGCCAGCGAGACATTCCCCTTGGTCAGCACCTGCGCCGCGGCGGACTTCTCCGCGCCGGCATGGACCTGGGCGTTGGCGTAATGCCCCTTGATCTCGCCGATGCCGCCGACCCCGGTGAACTTGCCCACGCCGTGGGTGATCCTGGTCTTGCCGAAGGTGAGGCCGCCGCCCTTGACGCGGATGCGCACGGCCATGCTCTGCCCGTTGTCGCAATGGACGGTGCCGCTGCCGGAGGCCGTCTGGTAGAACACCGACCAGCCGGAGACCTGGAAGTCCATCCGGCAGGACACGTCGGCCGCCTTTGCGGGCGCCGGCAGCGCGCCGAAGATCGCGGCCGCCAGTACGGCGCAGCCAAGCCAGGTCTTCCCCATGACGTTCTCCTCGAACCTTTCTTCTTCTGCCCCACCCGGAGCCAGTCCGGGACACGCGATTGTGTGGCCTCTCGCATGAACGGCCGTGAATGGCATATTCACGCCTATTGAACGCCGTGCAAAGCCGCCCGGGCGCAATCTCCGTCGTCCGGGCATCTCCCCCTCTCTCCCCCGATGCCCGGCTCATTGAGCCCCGCCCCTCTGTGCGGGGCCTTTTTTTGTCCGGCGTCAAACCGTATCGACACCCGCGGGGTAAGCTGGGGCGAGACTGGCGAAGGAGTGGCTCCATGCCTAGCACCGATCTGCTGCTGTACCTCCAGGAAACCGATCTGCACAGTCCCGGCCCACGCGCCGCGGCGGCTCTGGCGGCGAGATTGGGAGCAAGGCTGGACGGGCTCTACGTGGCCGACCTGCCGGCCGCCGCCTTCAGCCTGCCGGAGGCCGTGCCAGTCCAGCTGGAGGAAACCCGCCGCCGCTGCGTGGAGGCCGAGGAACACGGCGCGGAGTGGCAGCGCCTGCTCGCCTCGCGCGGGCTTACCGGCCAGTGGCGCGTGGCCCAGGGCGATACCGTGCAGACAGTCTGCCAGGCCGCCGCCGGCTACGACTACCTGGTGATGGAGCGCAGCCAGCAGCGCAGCGATGCGCCGGTCGGCTTCGGCACCGTGTCGCGCTGCGTATTCGGCAGCGACCGGCCGGTGCTGGTGGTGCCGGACATCGCCCAGGTCGGCGATACCCTCGGCGCACGCGCGCTGGTGGGCTGGAACGGCAGCCGCGAATCCGCCCTGGCCCTGGCCGCGGCCGCGCCGCTGCTGCAGAAGGCCGACGAAGTGCTGCTGCTCGACGGCAGCGAGATGTATGCCGATTCCATCGCCGTGCTGCCGCCGCCCGGACTGGCCGACTGGCTGGAACGCCACGGCATCCGCGCGCGCATCCAGACCCTGGACGCCGGCCCCACTCACGCCGCCGGCACGCTGATCCTCGACGCGGCCCACGCTTTCCGCGCGGACCTGCTGGTGATGGGCGCCTGGAGCCGTTCGCGCCTGGCCCAGATGGTGCTGGGCGGCACCACCCGCCATCTCTTCATGCATGGCGACCTGCCCATGCTGGTGGCGCACTGAAAAATTCGGGGAAGGCGACGGCGGGAGGGAACGTCGGGAGCGTACTCCCGTCCGGACGTCCATACACCTACTTGCGCAGGCGCTTCTGACCGGCATAGTCTGAACGCGCGTTCAGGCACGATCCCTCTGCGTCCCCACGCAGCGTGTCCCGGCCGCGTCCAAACCACATCGTCCCGTCAGGAGGTCGCTCATGCCGTCCGCAAGCCTGGCTGTCGCTCATCGTCCGTCGCACGCCCATCCCGACAAGGTCCGCATTGCCGCGCTCAGTGCGGCGATCGCGCTCAATATCGCCGCGTTAATGCTCGTCATGCGGCCTATGGCGCCGCAGGTCGCCGAAACGCTCCAGCAGACCAAGCAGGTGGTGATCAATTGGATCACCCCGCTGCCGAAACCGCCGGAGCCACCGCCGATCGAAATGCAGGCAGTGCCCAAGGCGCCTCCATCCGTTCCCCACACGTTGCCGAGGGCTACTCCGCCAGCCGCGGTTCCCACCGACCAGGGGAGCATCGCCGCCCCACCTGCTATCCCGACACCGGCGATCGAACCCGCGGTCCAGGCAATGCCCGTGGCGGACCCGGCGCCGATCGAAGCGACACTCGCCTATCGCGCCGCGCCGCTTACCTTCCCGGCGATGGCGATCCGCCGCAAATTGCACGGCACCGTGATGCTGCGCGTGCTGGTCGATACGGAAGGCAAGCCCACCCAGGTGGTGATCGAGAAGACCAGCGGCTCCGACTTGCTCGACAAGAGCGCGCGCGACCAGGTGCTGGCCAACTGGCGCTTCCAGCCGGCGACCTCGCAAGGACATGCGGTGCCGGCGTGGGCGCGCGTGCCGGTGAGCTTCGAACTGCGCGAACTGTGAGATCCCGCGGCACCGGATAGAACCGTCAAACGGGGCCGGCCGACCGTGCCGTTCGCACCAGCGGACCGGCCGGCCCCTCACGGCAACTCAGTGCACTGGCTTAGTCACCGCAGGCGCGGGACGCGCCGCGCGGACCACCAGCCAGATCAATCCGGCGATCATCAGCGCCGGCAGCAAGGCCGGCAGCAGCGAGAGCAGAACGATCGGTGCGATGGCCACCAGGACCACGCCGGCAATCAAGAACCCGAGCAAGGCGCCCAGCACGCTGAATACGCCACCCACGATGGCGAAGGTGAACTTGAAGACCAGGCCGATCAGCGAACCGAGCAGCCAAAGACCAAGCACCGCCATCACGATCACGCTTAGCACGAACATGTGGTTCCTCCTGGTGGCCTTCATCCATCCGGCCACGCTTGCAGCATGCGCCCGCAAGTCCTTGCCGCGCATGGCGCAGAAGTCATACGGGACATAAGTCACAGCGCGTCGCGCGACGGCGCAGGGGTTACAGGTCCTTAACGGTGCCCATGGTCCACTGCCGCCCGGTTCCAACCGAGCTCCATCGGATGAAGCATTCCATGCACACCCTCAAGGCGCTGCGTGACATCGCGTTCGACCTCGGCGTCGGCGAGCATCCCGACCTCGCCGCCATGGCGCGCGAACTGGGCCGCGTGGTCCATCGCGACGGCGCCGCTCTTAACGAAGCACTGCACGAACTGCGCACGCGTGAGCGCGGCTTCGAACGCTGGCTGCTCGCCGCGCGCGGCCGCAAGCCCGGCATCAGCCTGCTGGTGATGGCGTGGCCGGCCAACCATGCCACGCCCGTGCACGATCACGGTGGCCTGTGGGGACTGGAACTGGCCCTGCACGGCGCGCTGGAAGTCCAGGCCTGGTCGCGCGACGCGGCCAGCGGCGAACTGAGCCTCAGGGGCCAGGACTGGCTGGGCCCCGGCGACGCCACCTGGTTCGACGCCGACGCCGGCTATGCGCACCGCTGCCGCAATCTGTCGCGGCACGACACGGCGCTTACGCTTCACGTCTACGGCGGCGATCTGGCAAAGTACCTCGCGTATGAGCGCAGCGCCGAGGGCGACCAGTGGCTCGCCCGGCCGCAACGTGCCGCGATCACCGGCCGGCTGAGCGCCTGAGCGCTCCCCTTCTTCGGGCCGGATTTCACAAAGGAGTGGCATGTATCGACGGGTCGCCATCATCGGCGGCGGCGCGGCGGCGGCGACGCTGCTGAGCGAGCTGCTGGATCGCCAGCCGGCGCAGCCGTTGCATCTGGACTGGTTCACCGGCGGCGGTGCGCCCGGCCGCGGCGTGGCCTATGGCACGCGCTCGGAACGGCACCTGCTGAACGTGCGCGCGGCGTCGATGAGCATGTTCGCCAGCCAGCCGCGCGGCTTCCTCGATTTCGCGCAGCGCGGCGACCACAGCATCGCCGGCACCGACTTCCTGCCGCGCCGCCTCTACGGCGATTACCTCGAAGCGGAAGTCGAACGCGCACTCGAACGCGCCAGGTCGCTCGGCCACGACGTGCATGTGGTTCCGTTCAAGGTCGACGGCCTGGTGCCGGAGAACGACGGCGTCACCATCCTGCATGGCGAGGAAACCACGCGCGTCGACGCTGCCGTGCTCGCACTCGGCGCGTTGCCGCCGCAGCCGCTGAGCGGCGTGAGCGAGTCGGCGATCGCCAGCGGGCGCTACGTGGTCGATCCATGGTCGTTCCTGGCCAAGGCGAAACCCGATCCGACGCCGCGCAAGGTCGTGCTGGTCGGCCTGGGCCTGACCGCGGTCGACGTGGTGCTGGAGCTGGCCTCGCTGTGGCCCAACGCCAGCTTCACCGCGATCTCGCGCCACGGCCTGCTGCCGGAAGCGCACCTGGCCTCGGCCACCGCGCCGAGCGACGACAGCGCCGACCTGATCGAAGCCATGCAGGCCGCGCCCGACCTGCGCAGCTGGCTGCGCCTGCTGCGCGACGCCATCGCGCACAGCGAGGACTGGCGCGTGGTGATCGACAGCATGCGGCCGCACACGCCCGCACTGTGGCAGGCGCTGCCGCGCGAGGAACGCTCCCGCTTCCTGCGCCACGCGCGCTGGGCATGGGAACGCGCGCGCCATCGCATGGCGCCGCAGGTGATGAAGCAGATGCAGGAGCTGGAACGCGCCGGCCGCTTCCATCGCGAACGCGCGCGCCTGCATGCGGCCGACGTGGAAGGCGATCACCTGCACCTGAGCATCACGCCGACCGGCAGCAGCACGCCGCAGGCGCTGGACACCGACCTGGTGATCCAGACCATCGGCCTCAACACCGACGTGCGCCGCACCGGCCACAGCCTGGTGCGCCAGCTCGCCACCAACGGCCACATCACACCCGACCCGCTGGGCCTGGGCTGCAACGCCACGCCGGAAGGCCGCCTGCAGCACGACGGCAGCACCTGGCCGCACCTCTACGCGATGGGCAGCCTGCTGCGCGGCACGTTCTGGGAATCGACCGCGATGCCGGAGATCCGGCAGCAGGCGCGGCAGATGGCGGATCGGTTGCTGGCGGGCTGACGGGAACGCAGCGTAAGCGGAACGGCGGCCAGAATGGCCGTCATTCCGGCGCAGGCCGGAATCCAGTGGCGACGTCGTTTGACTGTCGCGCTATATCGCCCTGGTTTCCCTCGCTAAAGAGCGCCGATGAAGCGACACGCAACAATCACACGGTATCGCCACTGGATCCCGGCCTGCGCCGGGATGACGATCACCACCCGCCCAGCACCACCTTGCCGATCGCGCCGCCGCTCTCCACATGCTCATGCGCCCGGCGCAAGTTCGCCGCATCGATCGACCCGAAGTGCTCGCGCAAGGTCGTGCGCAACACCCCCGCATCGACCAGGTCCGCCACTTCGTTGAGCAACTGGTGCTGCGCCTTCATGTCCTCGGTCTGGAACAGCGGCCGGGTGAACATGAACTCCCAATGCAGCGACAAGCTGCGGCGCTTGAGCAGGCCGATGTCGAGCGCGCCGTCCGGATCGTCGATCAGGCCGAACTTGCCCTGCGGCTTGAGCAGCTCGACCAGCACCGGATAGTGCTGTTCGGTATGCGTAAGGCTGAGCACATAGTCCACGCCCTGCGGCGCCACCGCCAGCACCTGTGCCTTCAGGTCGCCGCGATGGTCGACCACATGATGCGCACCCAGCTCGCGCACCCACGCCTGCGTCTGCGGCCGCGACGCCGTGCCGATCACCTGGAGATTGGTCAGCCGCCGCGCCAGCTGCACCGCCATCGAGCCGACGCCGCCGGCCGCACCGACGATCAGCACCGCGCCGGTGCGCGCCGCATTGCCGCGCGGGATGGCGAAGCGATCGAACAGCAGCTCCCACGCGGTGATGGTGGTGAGCGGCATCGCCGCGGCCTGGAACATGTCCAGCGTGGCCGGCTTGCGGCCGGCGATGCGCTCGTCGACCAGCTGCAGTTCGGCATTGCTGCCGGGACGGTCCAGCGCGCCGGCGTAGTAGACGTGATCGCCGGGCTTGAACAGCGTGACTTCGCCGCCCACCGCCACTACCGTGCCGGCCGCATCCCAACCCAGCACCTTGTCCGCGCCCTGCGGATCGACGCGGCGGCGGATCTTGGTATCGACCGGATTGACCGACACCGCTTCCACGCGCACCAGCAGGTCGCGGCCGCCGGGCACGGGTTCCGGCAGGCTCACGTCGAGCAGGCTTTCGCCATCGGTGATGGGCAGCGAGCGGCGATAGGCGACAGCTTTCATGGCGACTCCAGATAACGGAAAGACAGGGCGGAAAGAGCAGGGCCGACTCAGGGGATGATCCTGCGCCGGCGGAAATCGTCAAACAGTGACGTGAACATCTCGCGCGTGTCCACGTACTCGTGGAAGCCGAAACGCCGCGCCTTGGAACCGTCGCCGAACATGTCGTAGTCCCAGGAGAACACGAAGTCGGCGAAGCGCCAGGACGATACGTCCGCATACGGGTGCGGCTCCAGTGCATGCCGCGCCTGCATGGCGCGCCACAGCGGCTCCTTGTCGGCCATCACGCTGTCCAGCGACAGCGGCAGCGGCGGCGCGGTTTCCAGTTCGAAATAGCCGGCGATGAACGGCCACATCTCGCTCCAGCGGAACAGGTCGCCATTGTTGATGTTGAACGCCTGGTTGGCGCAGCGCGCGTCGGTGGCGGCCCACACGGTGGCGCGGGCGAGCAGGCCCGCGTCGGTCATTTCCAGCAGGCGGTCACAGGCGCCGGGCTTGCCGGGGAAGCGCAGCGGCACGCCAAGCTCCTTCGACATCGACGCATACACCGCGATCGCCAGCGCCAGGTTCATCGGATTGCCCAGCGCGAAGCCGCCGACCACCGAGGGGCGGATCGCCGTCCAGCTCCATGCCTTGCCGTGCTGGCGAGCTTCGAGCAGGCGCTGCTGGTCGTGCATGAATTCCGGCGGCATGAAATGCGCGTCGGTCTCGCGCGCCGGCGTCTTGAACGGGCCGAGATGGCCGCCGTAGACCTTGTAGCCCTGCATCAGGCTCACGTGCTGCAAGTCCTGCGCGACCGGTTCGAGCGCATCGAGCACGTGGCGCAGCATCGCCAGGTTCGGCGGCACCAGTTCGGCCCAGCTCGGGCGGTCCTGGTAGGCGGCGTAGAACACGTGGGTGACATCGCCGAGCGGCGCAAGCTTGGCGCGCGCGTCTTCGGCGTCGAGCAGGTCGACGGCGATGTGGCGCACGCGTTCGTCGTCCACGCCGCCGCGGCGCGAAAGTCCGATCACCCCCCAATCGTCCAGCGTGCGCAGGTGATCGATCAGGTTGCGGCCGATCACGCCCTGCGCGCCGACCACCAGCGCGGTCTTGAGCTTCGTGTGCATGGGAGTTCCTTCGAAAGACAGATCAGGCATTGGCCGTGCAGACGGCCGACGTGGCGCGGCGTCGTTCCAGCGCCATGCTCCACACCGTGACCAGCAGGCCCAGCGCGGTCACCGCCGCACCGGCCAGACCCAGCGCCGGCAGGCCCGGCCCGCGATCGATCACCGCGCCGCCGATAAACGCGCCGATCGCATTGCCCAGATTGAATGCGGCGATGTTCAAGGTCGACGCCAGGTGCGGCCCCTCCACCGCCTGCTGCACCACGCGCATCTGCAGCGGCGGCACGGTGGCGAACGCGGCCACGCCCCATACGAATACGGTGGCGATGGCGGCGACGGTGCCATGCATGGTCCAGGTGAAGCCGACCAGGATCAGCGTCAGCGCGACAAGGATCGCCACCAGCGACGGCATCAGCCGCCAGTCGGCCAGGCGCCCGCCAAGCAGGTTGCCCAGCGTGGTGCCGGCGCCGAACAGCACCAGCACCCAGCCGGTGGCGCCGACGCTGACATGCGACTGCGTCTGCAGGATCGGCGCGATATAGGTGAACACGGTGAACACGCCGCCGAAGCCGAGCACGGTCATCGCCAGCGCCAGCAGCACCTGCGGCTGGCGCAGCACGGCCATCTCGCGGCGCATGTCCGGCGCGTGCAGCTCCGGCAGCGGCGGCACCAGGCGCCATACGCCGAGCGCGGCGACCGCGCCCAGCACGGTCACCGCGCCGAAAGTGGAACGCCAGCCCGCCCACTGGCCCAGGAAGGTGCCGAACGGCACGCCCAGCACATTGGCCAGGGTCAGGCCGGCGAACATCAGCGCGATGGCGCGGGCGCCCTGTCCGCGCGGCACCACGTGCGCGGCCACCACCGCGCCGATGCCGAAGAACGAGCCATGGCAGAACGCCGCCACCACGCGCGCCAGCATCAGCACCGCGTAGTTCGGCGCGACCGCGCACAGCGCATTGCCGGCGATGAACAGGCCCAGCAGCGCCAGCAGGGCGTTGCGGCGCTCCATCCGGGCGGTCAGCGCCGCCAGCAGCGGCGCGCCGGCGGCCACGCCCAGCGCGTAGCCGGAGACCAGCAGGCCGGCCGAGGGAATGCTCACCTTGAGGTCCGCCGCCACCTCCGGCAGCAGACCCATGATCACGAACTCGGTGGTGCCGATGGCGAAGGCGGCCACCGCGAGGGCCAGCAGCGCGGCGCGGGAGTGGTCGGGGGAAGTCATGCACAGGCCTCGGGAAAGGGAGGCGGCACTGTGCTACTTGCTGGAACGGACGGGAATTGCCGAAACTGCGCAATCATCTTTTCCGGAATATTGAAGATGGTCGAACTCGAGGACATGCGGCTGTTCGTGCGCGCGGTCAGCTCCGGCAGCCTGTCCGCCGCCGGCCGCGAACTGAGCCTGTCGCCCGCCGTGGCCAGCAAGCGCCTGTCCCGGCTGGAGCAGGCACTGGGCGTGCGGCTGCTCCAGCGCAGCTCGCGCCGGCTCGCCCTCACCGGCGAGGGCAACTGCTACTACGAGCGCTGCGTGGGCATCCTGGCCGACCTGGACGACGCCAACGCCGCCGTGCGGCTGGGCCAGCAGGAAGTGCGCGGCGCCCTGCATGTCTCCACCGCGCTGGACCTGGGCCGCCAGTACGTCGGCCCGCTGGCGGCGCAGTTCGCCGCGCAGCATCCGGCGCTGCAGATGCGCATCAGCGCCTCCGACGGCATGCTGGACCTGTTCGAACACGGCGTGGACGTGGCCGTGCGCAGCGGCGCCATGGCCGATTCGCGGCTGGTCTCGCGCCGCGTCGCGCTCAACTATCGCGTGATATGCGCGGCGCCTTCCTATCTGGAACAGCACGGCCGGCCCACGGACACCGCCGACCTCGCCAACCACGCCTGCCTGATGCTGCACCGCCCCGGCCGCGGCATCCTGCCGTGGATGTTGCAGACGCCCGAAGGCCCGCGCCCGCTGCGCCTGGAGGCCTCGCTCACCACCGACAGCGGCGACCTGATGCGCGAGCTGGCCATCGCCGGCCACGGGCTCGCGTTCAAGTCGATCTGGGATATCGCCGCCGACGTGCGCGCCGGACGGCTGCTGCCGGTGCTGACCGAGTGCGCCATCCAGGAAGCGCACATCTATGCGATCTATCCAAGCCGCGACTATCTGCCCGCGCGCATCCGGCTGTTCGTCGATCACCTGCAGGCCAGCATGCAGGCGCAGGAGGCGGGGGTGCTGGAGTTGATCCGGGCGGCGGCCGGATGAGGGTATGGGTGGAGTGGTGCACATCACCCTTGCGCTCCGCCCGTACCCTCACCCCCACCCCTCTCTCCCACGGGGACTACCTTCGGGTCGCCGGAGGGAGAGGGGCTCTACGTTGCGCTGCGCACAGACGGTTATTCCTCAACCTCCAGGATGGAACCCTTCTCCCTCCGGGAGAAGGTGGCGGCAGCCGGATGAGGGTGCGGGCGGAGCGGTGCGCATCACTGTTCCGCTCCGCCCGTACCCTCACCCCCACCCATCTCTCCCACGGGGACTACCTTCGGGTCGCCGGAGGGAGAGGGGCTTTACGTTGCGCTGCGCACAGACGGTTATTCCTCAACCTCCAAGATGGAACCCTTCTCCCTCCGGGAGAAGGTGGCGGCAGCCGGATGAGGGTGCGGGCGGAGCGGTGCGCATCACTGTTCCGCTCCGCCCGTACCCTCACCCCCACCCCTCTCCCAGAGGGAGAGGGGCTCTACGTTGCGCTGCGCACAGACGGTTATTCCTCAGCCTCCAAGATGGAACCCTTCTCCCTCCGGGAGCACGCGGGGAGCGCACATGGATGTGCGCGGCTCTGAGGAGCGAGGAAGGTGGCGGCAGCCGGATGAGGGTGCGGGCGGAGCAATGCACATCACTCTTGCGCTCCGCCCGTACCCTCACCCCAACCCCTCTCCCAGCGGGAGAGGGGCTTTCGCAACGTCGCGGACAGGGCTTACGTTATGTTCCACCCATGCCCCGACAACTCATCCTGCTCTGCCTCCTGCTGATCGCCGCCCTGCCCATGCACGCCGCGCCACGCTTCACCCAACGCCACCTCGTGGTGGATGGACGGCTATACGGTTACCAGGTGTTCGTCCCCGACGGATGGACCGCCGCACACGCCTGGCCGATGGTGCTGTTCCTGCACGGCAGCGGCGAGCGCGGCGACGACAACCGCAAGCAGCTGAGTCAGGGCCTGCCGCCGTGGCTGGCCGCGCACGGCGCGGAGTTTCCCGCCGTGGTGGTGATGCCGCAGGCGCACGAGGGCGAGTACTGGAGCGGACGCGCCGAACGCGCGGCGCTGCGCGCATTGCAGGCGAGCATCGACGAATTCCACGGGGACACCCAGCGCATCTATCTCACCGGCTTGTCGATGGGCGGCTACGGCGCGTGGCAGATGGCGGTCGACCATCCCGGCCTGTTCGCCGCCACGGCCATCGTCTGCGGCGGCGTACGCCCGCTGCCCGACGATCCGCCGCCGGCGCCGGACCTGGCGGTCGAAGGCGTGCCGGCGCGGGTCGATCCCTACGGCTGGGTCGCCGATCGCATCAGGCTGCCGGTGTGGATCTTCCACGGCGGCGCCGACGAGGTGGTGCCCACCGCCGAATCGCGCGCCATGCACGCAGCGCTGCAGGCACGCGGCCGCGAAGTCAGGTACAGCGAATTTCCCGGCGTAAACCACGGCTCCTGGGTGCCGGCCTATGCCACGCCCGGGCTATGGCCCTGGATGTTCTCGCACCGGCTGGCGCAGGCGCCGCGCTGAGCGGCCGGCCTCAGCCTTGCGTGTCTTTCTCCTCGTGCTTGCGCCGCAGCAGCAGGCGCGACAGGAACACGCCCGCCGCCACGCCGAGGAACTCGAAGAAGATGCGCGTGCCCAGGCCGTCGAAATCGTGCACCTCGGCCAGCTTCACCTTGAGGAACTGGATCGATTCCACGCGCCCGTAGTTGAAATACACCATGTCCCACAGGTCGCCGCTGGCGGTCAGCAGCAAGGCCATCAGGCTGGACCAGCCGGTGCGCAGGCCATGGCCCCAGTCGTTGCGGTTGCCGATCCAGTTGAACAGCGCGTACAGCAGGAATCCGGCCACGGCCGAGATGGCGCCGGCCTCCAGGCCACCGACGATGCCGTAGCCCATCCACGATTGGTCGTAGTGCATCTGTATCCCGCTGTTCCGCGTACTCGTTCGCGCATTATGCCTGCAACGCGGTCATTTCCTCCGGATGTGACGCAGTGCCGATCGGCGCCATCGAGCCATCGGCCCGACGCCCACCGCGTCACACCTCAGGCCGCGGCGGTGAGGCTAGACTCAGTCACCGAGACACCCTGCCGCGACACCCCCATGCGCTACCCCATCAGCCAACGAGCCGCCCTCATCGTCGTGGACGTGCAGCCGGATTTCATGCCCGGCGGCAGCCTTGCCTGCCACGAAGGCGACGCCATCGTGCCGGGCATCCGCCGCCTGCTGGACAGCCGCGCGTTCCGCCACGTGGTCGCCACGCAGGACTGGCATCCGCGCGGGCATGTCTCCTTCGCCAGCAGCCATCCGGGCCGCGCGCCGTTCCAGCGCATCCCGCTGTACGGCCATGCGCAGACCCTGTGGCCCGAGCACTGCGTGCAGGACACGCCCGGCGCCGCGCTGCACCCGGCCATCGACTGGGCCAGGCTGGACAAGGTCGTGCGCAAGGGCTGCGATCCCCGGGTCGATTCCTACAGCGGCTTCCGCGAGAACTTCGGCCCCAACGGCACGCGCCCCAGCACCGAACTGGCCGACTGGCTGCGCTCGCGCGGCGTGGACGAGGTCTACGTCTGCGGCCTGGCACGCGACGTCTGCGTGCTGTGGACGGCGCAGGACGCGGCCGCGCTGGGCTTCAAGTCGCGCGTGCTGTGGGACCTGACGCGCCCGGTCACGCCGGAGAGCGACCTGGCCTCGCGCACCAAGTTCGACCAGATGGGCGTGGACGTGGTCGAGACGCTGCCGATCGCGGCCTGAGCCTCAGGCGTCGTCCTCGCGCGCGGTGCGCACATCAGGTACGCCATCCTCGTCCAGCGTCACGCTGAGCACGATCGGACGGCAGCACACCTGGCAATCCTCCACATAGGTCTGGCCGTCGACCGAGTCGTCGACCAGGATCTCGATCGCTTCGCCGCAGTACGGGCAGTAGATGAGGGCCGATTCCATGGCGCGACCTTAGCGCGATGCGCGTCTACGCGTCGCCCTCCTGCCCGAGCAGCCACTGCGCCGGCGTCACGATCGCGAACAGGCCGTCGCGCAAGGTGCGCCGGCCCAGGCGCAGCACTTCCTTGTCCTTGCTCAGCAGCCAGCCCGCGCCGGCGGCGAGGGCGAGCTCAAGGAACTTCTGGTCGTCCGGATCGGCACAGCGCGGCAGCCGGACCTGGGCCGGCATGGCCCAGGCATCCGCCGGGCAGCGGATCCAGCGATCGTATTCCGCCAGGGCCGCCAGCTGGGCCGCCTGCTCCAGCGCCAGCTGCGGATAGGCCAGCACGCGGCGCCATTCCTCGCGGCAGGCGGCATCGGTCACCGCCTCCACGCGGCCCTCGGCGAGCGCATGCGCGAGGCGCGCCACCGCCGGATCGCGGAACACGAACAGGTCGAGACAGACATTGGTGTCCAGCACCACGCGGTACGAAGCGCCGCGCGCGCCGGGCGCAGAAGCGGACATGCGGGGCAGCGGCTGGCCTGGAGAGGCGGCACGGTAGCGTGGATCCGGCAGGCTGTCGAACCGGCGTGCGGCATTCGGGCAACGGATCCGCGTCCGGCGCTGGTTCTTGTCAACGCTTCGTGGAATCCTGCGTTGGTCGCTGCTCAGTGGCCATGACGTCCGTGGCCGCGCGGCCCAGGGGAAGCCCTTCGCGATGAAACGAACTTTTGTGGTCGGCTGCCCCCGCTCCGGCACGACCGTCGTCCAGGCCATGCTGGCCCGGCACCCCGCGGTGTTCACCCTGCCCGAGACCGCATTCTTCGAGCACACCCTGGGCAACCTGGCCTGGCGCTGGGGCGATGCGCAGGCCGAACACCGGCCGCCGCGGCTGCGCCAGCGCCTGGGTTTCACGCGCAAGTACGAACGCCAGCTGTTCCTTTCCCTGCAACGCCTCAGCACCGCCTCGCCCGATGCATTGCCGCGGCCTTCGCTGCGCACGCGCACCATGCAGCGCCGCTTCGTGCGGCTGCTCGATGCGCTGACGCAGGCGGCGGACCGCGACATGTGGATCGAGAAGACGCCCAATCATCTGCTCTACCTGCCGGAGATCGAGGCGCTGGTGCCGGAGGGGCGCTTCGTGCACGTGATCCGTCCCGGCGCGGAAGTGATCGCCTCGCTGATCGACGCCAGCCTGCTGTTCGAAAGCGACAACGCCTTCGGCGGCGGTACCGTGCACTGGGCGCGGCGCTGGAATCGCGCGATGCAGATCCATCGCGCCTATCTGCAGCATCCGCGCCATTACCTGCTGTTCCTGGAAGACCTGATCGCCCAGCCGCAGCAGGAATGGCGCCGCCTGTGCCGCTTCCTCGAACTCGATCCCAGCCTGTCGCTGGACGACAACTGCACGCAGGTGATCGCCGACCTCGATCAGGAACCGTGGAAGCGCCGCGCGCTCAATGGCCGCCTGCATGCGCCGGAGAGCAAGGTCGACAGCCTGTTCGGCCCCAAGGTGCAGCGCTGGCTGCAGGCCAAGCTGGCCTCCTACGACGAGCTGCGCGCGCAATGGCTGCAGGCGCGCGGGCCGCAGGACACGCACGCGGCGGTGCGCAACGTGGTGGCGCTGTCCTCCAGCTGCAGCTGAGGCGACGCTAGAGCTGCGTCACCGCTTCGTCGATCAACGCCGCCAGCTCGTGCGGATACGCCGCCAGCGAGGCATGGCTGGCGGCCAGTTCCACCGTCTTCCTGGCCTGCATGCGCGAGGCCATCCATTGCTGGGTCTGCGGCGGGATCATGTGGTCTTCCAGCGAGACCTGGTACCAGCTGGGCCGCTGCTTCCACGCCGGTGCGCCGGCCGTATCCTCGAAGCAGCGCGCGGCGGTGGGCTTCTGCGCGGCGGCCATGATCAGCGCCGCATCGTCGCCGAGGTCCTGGCAGAAGCTTTCCTTATAGAGCTTGCGGTCCAGCCACAGGAAGCCGTGCGCATCGGGGCGGATCGCCTTGGCGCCGGGCGGCTGTTCGTGGCGGCCGAGCAAGGCGCCGACCGCTTCGCCTTCGTCCGGCGCGAACGCCGCCACATAGACCAGCCCGACCACCTGCGGCGCCAGGCCCGCGCCTGAAATCACCGCGCCGCCGTAGGAATGGCCGACCAGCAGCACCGGCCCTTCCTGCATCTCGACCAGCCGCCGGGTGCGCTCGATATCGTCGGCCAGCGAAGTGAGCGGGTTCTGCACGGCGCTGACGCGGTAGCCCTTCGCGCCGAGCACCGGAATCAGCTTGCTCCAGTGCGATCCGTCGCCCCAGGCGCCATGCACCAGCACGATGCTCGGTTTCTTGCCCATGCGGATTCCTCTGCGGTCGGATGAGTGGCCGTGCGGCCGACTGCGCATAAGGAGCCCACGCGGCGTGAAGCCCTCGTCATGACGAAAGCGCGACGCCGGCTATGGCATATCCCGCCGACACGGATTCGCGTCGCGCGTCCGTCGCCGCCGCCCCCGGCCCGCCGCCGCGCACGTCGAACGACGGTCGCTAAGGAGAACCCATGAACCACCGTCCCCTGCTGCTCGCCCTGCTGCCCTTCGTCCTGACCGCCTGCCCGCAGACGCCGTCGAACCATGGCGGGCCGGCCGCCGCCGCGTCCACCACGATCGCCGCCGCTCCGACGGCCGCCACCGCGGCGAGCTTCGATGCCGGCATCCTCGCCCGCTACCACTGGCGCCTGAGCGCGGCCAGCGATGCCAGCGGCAAACGCATCGATGCGCTGTTCGCGCGTCCCGACAAACCGCTGCAACTGGATTTCGTGCGCGACCGGCTCAGCGTCAGCAACGCATGCAACCGCATCGGCGCCGGCTTCAAGGTCGAGGGCGGCCGGCTGCACACCGGCCCGATGGCGCAGACCATGATGGCGTGCCAGGACAAGACGCTGGCCGATCTCGACAGCGCCATCTCGCACCGCCTGCAGGACAAGCCGAGCCTGAGCGTGCAGAGCGAAGGCGACGTACCGAGGCTCAGCCTGGCCGCCGACAACGGCGATACCCTGGTCTTCACCGGCGAGCCCACCGCCGAAACGCGCTACGGCGACGCAGGCGAAACGGTGTTTCTGGAAGTGGCCGCCGACACCAGGCCGTGCAACCACCCGCTGATCCCCAACAAGCAATGCCTGCAGGTGCGCGAACGCAAGTACGGCCAGAACGGCGTGGTCCAAAGCAGCGGCGCATGGCAACCGCTGTACCAGGACATCGAGGGCTATACGCACCAGCCGGGCATCCGCAACGTGCTGCGGGTGAAGCGCTACACCGTGAAGAATCCGCCGGCGGATGCGCCGTCGACGGCCTACGTGCTGGATATGGTGGTGGAGTCGGCGAGGTAGACGTAGGTTGGGGTGAGAACCCCAACATTCGCCATCTTCATAGGCACCGCAACGTTGGGGTTTGCCTGCGGCTCACCCCAACCTACCGGGATCAGGCAGCGACGCCGACGCGCTCGCGCTCCGCTTCCAGGCTGCCCACCGGCCGCACTTCGATGCTGCCGATGCTGGCCCAGGGGAAGGACTTGGCGATCTCGATCGCCTCGTCCATGTCCCTCGCTTCGATCAAGTTGAAACCGCCGAGGTATTCCTTGGTTTCCGCGAAAGGCCCATCGACGATCGTCGTGTTGCCCTGGCGGATGCGCATGGTGCGCGACTGCACCGGCGCTTCCAGCTTCTGGCTGTCGAGCAGGATGCCCTTGCGCTTCAATTCGTCGGCCTTGTCCAGGCAACCGCGCATCATCGTGTCGAACTGCCCGGGCGGCAGGTCGGCGACCAGCTTGTCGTCGCAATAGATCATCACCAGGAACTTCATGGTCGTCCGCTCGCGTCGTGGGGTGGAGGACCGCGATGGTAGTACATCCTTTCGCCGGTTCTTGCGACCGTCCGACGCCGCTGCTGATAACGTTGTCAATCTTCACTTGATCGTCACGCCGTTTGCGCGCGCGAAGCCTCGCGCGCGCAACGCAGGATTTCGCGTGCTGCGCCGCAGAAGCGCATTTCCCGCCCAGGTTCACAGTTTGCCGGGACAACAGAAGACAACGTTGTCAGTACCAGGGCGCATGCCGCTTGCCCGACACATGCGCAGCGGCCCGCAGGTAGACCGGCACGGCGGGCGTCCTTCCCTCGGGACGCCCGCCCGGCGGCGCCCTGGCCAATCGAACCGCCGCACCCAAAGAGAGGAGAACGTCTTATGCATGCCAAGCAACACGTGGGATCGCGCACGTTGTCGGCGATCCTCGGAAGCAGCACCACCCTCGCGGCCTGTATCGGCCTGCTCACCGCCGCGCCCGTGTCCACCGCCGTGGCGCAATCGCTGCCCGCCTGCGCGGCGGCGTGGAGCGCCAGCGCGGTCTACGTCGGCGGCAACGTCGCCAGCGAGAACGGCGTCAACTACAAGGCCAACTGGTGGACCCAGGGCAACGACCCGGCCACCAACAACGGCGGCGCCGGAAGCGGCCAGCCGTGGACCTCGCAGGGCGCGTGCAGCGGATCGAGTGGAGGTGGCGGCGGTGGTGGTGGTGGCGGCGGAGGTGGAGGTGGAGGTGGCGGCACGCCCCCGCCGCCGCCCGGCACCGGTGCCAACCTGCTGTACAGCCCATACAAGGACGTCACCATCAATCTCAACTGGAATACCAACACCATGCAGACGGCGGCGGCGACCGGTTCGCCGATCCCGATCGTCGGCAGCGGCAGCCTGTATTCCAACTACGTGCACAACCTCAGCGCGGTGACACTGGCCTTCGCCACCGGCGAGTGCGGCAGCGAAAACTGGGGCGGCATCCCCGGCGCCACCTTCGCCAGCGTAAATGTCACCGCGTTGTCGAATGCGGGACTGCCCTACGTCGTCTCCACCGGCGGCGCCGCCGGCAGCTTCACCTGCGGCAGCACCTCCGGCATGGCCGCCTTCCTGTCGCGCTACTACACGCCGCAGATGCTGGGCGTGGACTTCGACATCGAAGGCGGCCAGTCGCAGGCGCAGATCAACGCGCTGGTCGCGGCCGCGGCTTATGGCCAGTCGCTGCACCCGAGCCTGCGCTTCTCCTTCACCCTGGCCACGCTGGCCGCCTCCGACGGCAGCTACGGCGGCGTCAACAGCCTGGGCGACATGGTGGTGAAGGCGGTCAAGGCGAACCCGTCGCTGACCAACTACACCATCAACCTGATGGTGATGGACTACGGCGCCGCCGGCCCGTCGATCTGCGTGGTCAGCAACGGCGTGTGCGACATGGGCCAGTCGGCGATCCAGGCCGCCAAGAACCTGCAGCACACCTACGGCATCCCGCTCGGCAAGATCGAGCTGACGCCGATGATCGGCCTGAACGACAACACCGCCGAGACCTTCACCTTGGCCAACACCGACACGGTGGTGAGCTATGCGGTAAGCAACGGCCTGGCCGGCCTGCACTTCTGGTCGCTGGACCGCGACACGCCATGCGCCAACGCCGGCTATGCCTCGCCCACCTGCAACTCGGTGCCGAGCACGTCGCCGCTGCAATACACCAAGCGTTTCCTGTCCGACCTGGGCCGCTAGCCGCGCCCGGCTGACCCATCACGGCGCGGGGCCGGCGATCGCCGCCCCGCGCCGTTCTGCTGCGCCACAGCGTTACGATGTGCTCACCTTTGGACGAGTATTGCTGCACGATCCAAGGGCATCGGAACCATCGCCGCCATGAGCCGTCTGTACGACCTCTCGTCGCAAGCGCTGCGCTCGCTCTACGACGCCCGCGTCGCCACCCCGCCGGTGCTGGACCTGGCCGAGCGCTTTCCCGACGGCTTCCGCTTCGCCGACGCCTGGACCGCGCTGCGCGACGAGGCGCTCGCGCTCACTCACCAGATCCAGGCGGTGCCGCGCTTCCACGAACTGATGGCCGAGCAGCGCGCGATCTCCGACAACGACGGCCACGACTGGCGCATGTACCTGCTCAAGGTCTACGGCAACGACGTCGACGATCACATGGCGGCCTGCCCGTTCCTGGGCGAACTGGTACGCACCTCGCCGGACGTGCTGTCCGCCACGCTGTCGTTCCTGGCCCCGCACAAGCACATCCCGCGGCATCGCGGTCCGTTCAAGGGCGTGCTGCGCTTCCAGCTCGGCCTGTCCGTGCCGGTGCGCGAGGACGGCACGCCGGCCGCGGTGCTGCGCCTGGCCGATCAGGATTACCGCATCGGCGACGGCGACGCCATGCTGTGGGACGACACCTTCCCGCACGAAGTGTGGAACGACAGCGACCAGTGGCGCATCGCCCTGCTGCTGGACGTGCGGCGGGGCGACCTGCCGCCGGACCTGGCCCTGCTCTCGCGCCTGCTGATCGCCGGCATCGGCGCGGTGGCGCGCCGGCGCCTGCCGGCGATGGTCGCCGGCGGCAGGAATGCCTGAGGCGGCAGGCCCGCTCAGTCGGCGAAGCGGCGCAGGCCGTCTTGCAGTTCCGCCAGCAGGCGCTTGACCTGCGCGCGATCCGGCACGACGCGGCGAGCGATCGCCTCGATGCGTTCGGCCAGCGCGCAGACGGCGTTCTCGCCGAGCACGAGGGTGCCGCCGCTGATGCGATGCGCGTGGCGCACGACCGCCACCCAGTCCGCCGCTTCCAGGGCGGCGCCGAGCGCCGCCGCATCGCGCCGGCATTCGCGGAAGAACAGTGCCGCGCTGACGGCGGCGTCTTCCCGCGGCAGGTCCAGGCACAGCCCGCGCAGCTCATCCAGCGACAACGGCCAGTCGATCCAGGCATCGATGCCGGTGGGCGCGCGCGCCGCTCCCGCCCGGGTCTCGCGCAAGGCGACGATGCGCGCCCGGCCTTGCCCGCGCTCCAGCCGGCGCAGCGACGAAGCCAGCGCTACCCGGTCGACATCCGCCATGCCGCCCAGCCACACGAAACCGTGCCGCCCGCCGGCGAAGGCCGCGGCCATCGGCTCGCCCGGAGCGGACGCATCGCTCGCCAGCCCGATCCGCGCCAGTTGCGCGCGCAGGATGCGGCGGCGCGCGGGATGATCCTCGACCAGCAGCGCCGTGCCGCCGCGGCACGGCAGCGGCGGCTCCGCCACGCCGCCGCCGGCCAGCGCCAGCTCGAACGACAGGCTCGCCGAGGGCTCGTCCGCATAGGCCTCCACCTGCAGGCGCGGCACGCCGTCGTCCGCCGTTTCGTGCCATAGCGCGAGCTGCACGCCATCCGCGCCGGTGAGCCTGGCCACGCGGTCCAGCGCGTTCTGCAACAGGCGGCGCAGCAGGCGCTCGTCGAGCTTCAGCCACGGCAGCGCGCCGCAGGGCAACTCGATGCCGACGTCGATGCCGCGCGCCCACAGAACCCGCGAACGCGCCTGCACGCATTCGCGCGCCACCGCCAGCACATCGCAGCGCGCATGGAACAAGGGTGCGATGGACATGGCGTCAGGCCATGCTCCGCGCCTGCAGGACCTGGTCGCGCATCTTGAACAGCTCCGCGTCGCTCTGGATGCCCAGCTTCTTGTACGCGGTGGATTTCTGCGTGCTGATCGTCTTGAGGCTGCGATTGAACTTGGCGGCGATCTGGCTCACCGACATGCCGTCGAGAAAGCAGCGGATCACCTCCCACTCGCGCGGCGACAGCGGCGAGGAGCGCCGCGCCGGCGTCACCGCGGTCAGGAACGGCGGCAGGTAGGTTTCGCCGGCCATCACGCGGGTGATCGCCTCCGCCATCTCGACCGCTTCCTGGTGCTTGGCAAAGAAGCCGTTGGCGCCCTCGCGCAGCAGCATGTTCACCGTGACGTGCTGGCAATGGCCCGACACCACCAGGATGCGCAGCTCCGGATAGCGCAGGCGCAACGCCTTGATCAGCGCCATGCCGTCCAGGTCGTCCGAGGCCAGCGAGTAGTCGAGCAGGACGATGTCGACCGGCGTCTCCGCCAGCATGGCGCGCAGCGTGCGGCTGCAGCGATGGCTGCCGACCACGGTCACCGCGCTGACCTGGCGCAGGTGCGAGACCAGCCCCTTGAGAATGAATTCGTGGTCGTCCAGCAAGGCGACCCGGATCGGATTGCGCGGACTTTTGCGGGCCAGTGCTGGGCCGCGGTACATGGAAAGCGTCATGGAGTGGCCCCTGGTGAGGATCGTTCGGACGAGGCGGGTGCGATCTTCGGCGTCCGGGAAATTGCAGCACGCATGCCAGCGAGGCATCCATGGGATTTCTCTGAATCGGGGCCACGGGACGCGCGGTCTTCGATGGCTGGCACGGCATTCGGAAGGAAATCCATCGCCTAGGACTTTTCTGATTCCGACGCCCGGCCGATCCGGGAACACTCTCCCTCACTGGCGACCGGCCCGTGATCGTCGACGACGGCCACGAGCAGACCTTACGGCTCGCCGAATGCCTTCCCGCATGCCACGGACGTCATGCGTCGACCCTGTGTCGGAGGCAGGCCGCGCTCTACCCCGGCGCGGCCTGTCTGGAAACTTTTCGATGCCGCTCTGCGCGCACGAAGCGCGCGCTGCCCCGAAGCCTTCCATCCGGCGCGGGTCCGACGAGCGCCACCAGCAGCAGCAACCATGTCTCCAGCAGCGCCCTCACAACGCGACCGTTCCGTACCGGCCAAGGCCGGTGCCGGTGCGGGACGCACGGCGCTGGCCGCCGCACTCGCGCTGGCCCTTGCCACCGCCTCGCCGCAGGCATTCCCGCAGACCCCGGCCACGCGCGACGCGCTGCTTGCCCAGGCGCGCCAGCAGCACGGCGCCGGGCATCGCCTCGAAGCGCTCGCCGCCTGCGAAGACCTGCTGCGCCGCTGGCCCGCCGATGCCGATGCGTTGCGCCTGCGCGTTCGCCTGCTGGCGGAACTCGGTGCCGCCGTGCGCGCGCTGGAACTCGCGCGCCAGCTCCCCACACCTTTGCCCGCGCCGGAACTGGCCCGCCTGGAAGCCGACGCCGACGCGCACCAGGCGCGCTGGGCGCAGGCCATGCCGGCCGATACGCGCCATCCCTATGTGGAGGCCGATCGCGCGCTGGCCTCACCAGACCCCGCAGCGGTCAACGATGCCATCTCCGCCGCCGACCGGATGATCGCCCTGTCCCGCGCCTCGCGCAGCCGCGAAGCCACCGGCGCCTACCAGGCGCTGCGCCGCCGCGGCGGCACGCTGCCCGCCTATGCCGACACGCCGGTGGCCGACGCATTGCTGCAACAACGCCAGCCTGAGCAGGCCATCCCGCTTTACGAAGCCGCGTCGCGCGCACAGCCCGGCCCGTATCCCGAAGAAGAAGCCGATCCGCGCATCGGCCTCGCCCATGCCTATCTGGAAGCCGGGCGTCATCGCGACGCGCAAGAGTGGATCGACCGCGTAGTCGCGGGCGAACCCGCCTGGCTGCCCGCGCCCGGCTCCGTCCGCCCTCGCGCCAATCCGCACAAGACCGAAGCCGAACTCACCGCCGCGCTGGTGCGCCAGCAGACCTGGCGCTATCGCGAGGCGTGGCGGCGCCTGGAAGCGCTGCGCGCCGAAGGCCCGGCCAACGCCTCGATCTGGAACCAGCTGGCCGACACTGAACGCGCCCGCGGCTGGCCGCGCCGCGCGGAAGACACGCTGGTGGGCGCCGCCGGCCTCGATCCGGACGACACCTCGATCCGCCTCGGCGCCATCGATACCTGGCGCGAACTCGGCGACTTCCCGCGCGTGGAACCGGCGCTGCGCGAAGTGGAAGCCGTCGTGCCGCGCGATCCGCAGGTGCAGCTCGCGCGCCAGGCCTGGGATCGCCAGCGCGGCTGGCAGTTCGACCTGGAACACGACCGCGGCCGCGGCGGCTCGCCCAACTTCGGCGATGCCGACCACGAAACCCAGGCCACGCTGCAAAGCCCGCTGCTCGGCGAGCGCTGGCGCATCTATGGCATCACGCGCCTGGCCGCCGCCAACCTGCCCGAAGGCCATACGCAGCGCGAACGCCTGGGCCTCGGCCTGCGCGGCTATGCGCGCGGATTCGAAGCCTACGTGCAGGCATTGCCCGCGGTGGGCAACCAGACCCGGCGCACCGCCCTCGAAGCCGGCCTGCGCTGGCTCCCGGACGACTACTGGACCTACACGCTCGACTGGAGCAACACCGGCGACGCGGACGTGCCGCTGCGCGCGCACTACTACGACATCACCGCGCACTCGCTCAATGTCTCCGCGCAGTGGCGCGCCAGCGAACGCAGCGCGATCAAGCTCAGCGCCAACGCCGACCGCTACAGCGACGGCAACCGCCGCTATGGCTGGGAAGCGGCATGGACGCAGCGCGCCTACACCGCGGCGTGGTTCACCGTGGATGGCGGCCTGCAGGCCGGCGCCACGCGCAACTCGCGCAGCGACGTGCCGTACTACAGCCCATCGTGCGCGCGCTGGATCGCCGCCACCTGGCGACTGGAAAACATGCTGTACGAGCGCTACGAGCGCAACTGGAGCCACCAGCTCGACCTTTCTTTCGGCAGCTACGACGAATGCCGCTACGGCAGTGGCTGGATGGCCAGCGCGCACTACGGCCAGCGCTGGGCGCCGCATGCCGGCCTGGCGTTCGGCTGGGGCATCGGCTGGAACAGCCAGCCCTACGACGGCAAGCGCGACAACCGCGTGATGCTCGACCTCACCCTGCATTGGGGCGAATGACATGCGCTGGCGCCACGCTCTCCTGTTGCTGCTTGTCCTCGCCGCCCCCACGGCCGGCGCCGCCGATCGCCTGGCCGCGCTGGCCGGCCCGCTGCCCGCACGCGCACCGCTGCCGCCGCTGATCGTGCTGAACTACCACGATGTACGCGACGATATCCGCGACGCCGGCAAAAGCGACAGCACGGCGATCAGCACCGACCACCTGATCGCCCACTTCGAATGGCTGCGCGCCAACGGCTTCCGCATGGTCAGCCTGGACGATGTGATCGCCGCGCGCCGCGGCGAGCGCGCACTGCCGCCCAAGGCCGTGCTGCTCACCTTCGACGACGGCCTGATCAGCTTCTACACCCGCGTGTTCCCGCTGCTGCGCGCTTACGGCTACCCCGCGCTGTTCGCGGTGGAGAACTCGTGGATGGAGCTCCCCGACGGCAAGCGCTTCGACTACAACGGCGAGAGCTGCGGACGCGAATGCTTCGTCAGCTGGACGCAGGTGCAGGAGCTGCGCGCCTCCGGCCTGGTGGAGATCGCCTCGCACACCAACGACCTGCACCAGGGCGTGCTGGCCAATCCGCAGGGCAACCAGATGCCGGCGGCGATCAGCCTCATCTACGACCCCGGAATCCATGACCCCGGAACCTATGACCTCAGGTCCGGCTACGAAAGCGCCGATGCCTATCGCGCCCGCATCCACACCGATCTCGCCCGCAGCGCCGACGAAATCGCCCGGCGCACCGGCCAGCGCCCGCGCGCCATCGTGTGGCCGTACGGCGCCTACAACCGCATCGCGCAGGCCGAAGCGGCCGCGCTGGGCATGGACGTCTCGCTGAGCCTGGACGACGAGCCGGTGCAGCTGGTGGAAGGCCGCAACCTCCCGCGCCTGCTGATCGCCGACAACATCGGCGTCGACGGCCTGGCCGCATTGATCTATCGACAGCGCGCGATCGATCCGCAGCGCGTGGTGCAGGTGGATCTGGACTACATCTACGACCCCGATCCGGCACAGCAGGAAAAGAACCTCTCCGCCCTGCTCGACCGCATCCGCCGCATGAAACCGTCGCAGGTGTGGCTGCAAGCCTATGCCGACCCGGATGGCGATGGCGTCGCGGATGCCGTGTACTTCCCCAACCGCCACCTGCCCGTGCGCGCCGATCTGTTCGCACGCGTGGCGTGGCAGTTGCGCACGCGCTGCGAGGTGGAGGTGTATGCGTGGATGCCGGTGTTGGCGTTCCGCTTTCCGGATGCGAAGGACTTGCCGGCGCTCGATGACGGCAAGCGCGGCGATCACTACCGCCTCGCGCCTTGGAACCCGCACGTGCGCGCCATGATCGGCGATGTGTACGAAGACCTCGCCATGCACGGCGGCATGAGCGGCCTGCTGTTCTCCGACGATGCCTATCTGCGTGACACCGACGATTTGGGCCCGCTCGCCCACGCCACTCCGGCCGAGCGCACCCAATACCTGATCGACTTCACCCGCGAACTGGCCGACCGCGCCCGCCAATGGCGCGCGCAACTGAAGACCGCGCGCAACCTCTACGCGCGCCCGGTACTGCAACCGGCCTCCGAAGCCTGGTTCGCGCAAAGCCTCGCTGCCTTCAATGCCGCCTACGACTACACCGCGCTGATGGCCATGCCGCAACTGGACCAGGAGCCGGCCAGCGACGCCTGGTTCAAGCGCCTGGCCGCCGCCGTCGCCGCGCAACCGCACGGCATGGACCGCACGCTGTTCGAGTTGGCCACCGTGGATTGGCGCAGCGGCGGCAAGCCGGTGCCTGCCGAAGTGCTTGGCGCACGTTTGCGCCTGCTGCAGGCGCAGGGCGTGCGCCACCTGGGCTACTACCCGGACGACTTCGTCGCCGGCCGTCCCGCGCTCGAAGCGATCCGGCCGTATATCTCGGCCGCCGAACATCCCTTCCGGGAACCGTGAGGCGGACATGCGCGAGCTCATGACCGTCCTGCTGGACTTCGCCTTCTACTATCCGCTGCTGATGTCCTTCGTGTGGCTGAGCGGCGGGCTGATCTACTACCTGCGCTGGGAGCGCGGCGAGCCGCTGCGCATCGAGCCGCCCGTCCTGCCGCATGCACCCTTCGTCACGCTGATCGTGCCCTGCCACAACGAAGGCGAGCAGGTGCGCGAGACGATCGCCCACCTCGATGCGCAGCGCTACCCGCATTTCGAGATCATCGCCGTCAACGACGGCTCCACCGACGACACCGGCGCGCAGCTGGACGAGTTGCAGGCACAGTTTCCGCGCTTGCGCGTGATCCACTTCGCCAGCAACCAGGGCAAGGCGATGGGCCTGCGCATGGCGGCGATGGCCGCGCGCGGCGATTTCCTGGTCTGCGTGGACGGCGATGCGCTGCTGGACGACTACGCCACGCACTGGCTGGTCAGCCATATGGTGGGCAGTCCGCGCGTCGGCGCGGTCACCGGCAACCCGCGCATCCGCAACCGCTCGACCCTGCTGGGCAAGCTTCAGGTGGGCGAGTTCTCCTCGATCATCGGCCTGATCAAGCGCGCGCAGCGGGTGTACGGCCGCGTGTTCACCGTGTCCGGCGTGATCGCCTGCTTTCGCCGCAGCGCGCTGCACGACGTCGGCTACTGGAACACCGACATGGTCACCGAGGACATCGACATCAGCTGGCGCCTGCAGATGCGCCACTGGGACATCCGCTACGAGCCCAACGCGCTGTGCTGGATCCTGATGCCGGAAACCCTGCGCGGCCTGTGGAAGCAACGCCTGCGCTGGGCCCAGGGTGGCGTGGAAGTCACCCTGCGTTACCTGCCCGAACTGCTGCGCTGGCGCCGTCGGCGCATGTGGCCGGTGGCGCTGGAATACCTGCTCAGCCTGGTCTGGGCCTACGTGATGCTGGCCATCGTTTCGCTATGGCTGGTCGGCATCTTCGTCGTGCTGCCACCGCCCCTGCGCATCGCCACCTTGTTGCCGCAGTGGCACGGCGTGGTGCTGGGCATCGTGTGCCTGCTGCAGTTCGGCATCAGCACGCTGATCGACCGCCGCTACGAGACGCGGGTCGGCCGCAATTACTACTGGATGATCTGGTATCCGCTGACCTACTGGCTGCTCAGCACCGCCACCACCGTGGCGGCATTGCCAAAGGCACTGCTCAAGCGCAAGGGCACGCGCGCCGTGTGGGTCAGCCCCGACCGAGGTGTGCGATGAGAGCCGAAGCGATCCTGATCCAGCGTCCCGAGCGCCAGCATCCGGCGCACCGCCTGCTGTTCACCACCGCCACGCTGATGGCGTGGATGGTGTGGATCTCGCTGTGGCTGCCGCTGGCGACCCTGGTCGCCTGGGCCCTGGGCCTGCGCGCCAGCTATGTCGAGATGGTGGTGCGCGAGCACGGCCACGGCGGGCACGACCTCGCCGCGCTGCTGGCGCTGGCGGCGGCCTGCGCGCTGCTGATGTTCAGCTGGTCGTCCTACAACTACCTGCGCTTCGCCCACCTCGAGCGCCGCCGGCGCAGCCGCGCGGTGGACCGCCGCGCCATCGCCGCCGCGCTGGGCATTCAACAGGAAACCGCACGCTGGATGCAGCGCGCACCGCGGATGGTGCTGGAATTTCCGGAAGGCGGCGAAGTGATCCATCGCGACGAGAACGCAACGCCTGCCTGCGCCCTCGCCTGCTGAAACTCAGCGCGCGTCGTGCCCGGCGGCGGACAGCAGCGACGCCGGACGCGCCGCCGGCTGCTCGAACATCCGCCACCAGCGCTCGCCCGCGTGCGGCGCATCCAGCGCCAATCGCTCGCCCATGCGTGGCGTCGACAGGGCGACATTGCGCTCGGCGGCCAGCGCGCTCACCTGCTCGAACGGATCCTGCCAGCGGTGCATGGCCAGGTCGAAGGTGCCGTTGTGGATCGGCATCATCCAGCGGCCGCGCAGGTCCACATGCGCCTGCACCGATTCGGTCGGCTGCATGTGCACGTAGGGCCACTGCGGATCGTAGGCGCCGGTTTCGATAAAGGTCACGTCGAACGGACCCAGCCGCTCGCCGATCGTCTTGAAGCCATCGAAATAGCCGGTGTCGCCGCTGAAGAACACGCGCAGATCGTCATCGACGATGGCCCACGAAGCCCACAACGTCTTGTCGCCGTCGAACATGCCGCGGCCGGAGAAGTGCTGCGCGGGCGTGGCGATGAAGCGCAGGCCGTCGACCTCGGTTTCCTGCCACCAGTCCAGCTGGCGCACCTTGTCCGCCGGCACGCCCCAGGCCGTGAGGCGATCGCCCACGCCCAGCGGCGTGAGGAACAGCTCCGCGCGATCGGCGAGGTATTCGACGGTGGCGCGGTCGAGATGATCGTAGTGATCGTGCGAGAGCACCACGCCGCGGATCGGCGGCAGGTCCTGCAGCGCGATGGGCGGTGCGTGGAAGCGCTTCGGGCCCATCCAGGAGAACGGCGAGGCGCGCTCGGCGAACACGGGGTCGGTGATCCAGAAACGGCCGCGCAGTTTCAGCAACAGGGTCGAATGGCCCAGGCGATACAGGCTGCGGTCCGGCGCCGCCTCCAGCTGCGCGCGGGTCAGGCGCTGCACCGGCAACGGCGCATCGGGCGCCGCGTCCTTGGGTTTGTGCAACATCATGTTCCACATGATGCCCAGGATCTTGCCCAGGCCTTCGGACGGGCGCGGCCGCGGGTTGCGGAAGCGATCGCCGCCACGTTGCGGCGAATCCTGGTAGCCGCCCAGCGCGGCACGCGCGCGGCGGGAGGCCAGCAGGGCCAGGACGATGGCGAGGGCGACGAGGCCCAGCACGATCTTCATAAGGCGGGTTCCGAGGGCGTTTAGAGGGGTGGGAAGGGAAACTACACCGAGCAGTGTAATTTCCCCGCGAGGCAAATGTAAACCCATCAGTGTAAAATCCGGGCATGCCCACTCCGTCCCGCCCCGCCCGTCTCACCGATCTCAAGCGCGCCGCCATCCTGGAGGCCGCCATCGACGAGTTCCGCTCCGCCGGCTACGAAGCCACCAGCATGGACCGCATCGCGGCCCGCGCCGAGGTCTCCAAGCGCACGGTCTACAACCACTTCCCCAGCAAGGAGGTGCTGTTCGTCGAGATCATGCACCAGCTGTGGGAGGCCAGCCGCGAGGGCGAGGAGCTCACCTACCGCGCCGACCGCCCATTGCGCGACCAGTTGCTGGAACTGGTCACGCTGAAGTTGCGCCTGGTCAACAACGAAGCCTTCGTCTCGCTGGCACGCGTGGCCATCGCCGCGGCGATCCATTCGCCGGAACGGGCGCAGGACATGGTGGCGCGGATGAACGAGCGCGAGGAAGGCCTGACGGTGTGGTTGCGTGCGGCGGCCAAGGATGGGCGGCTGAAGATCGCCGACCCGGTGTTTGCCGCGCATCAGCTGCAGGGGCTGGTGAAGACGTTCGCGTTCTGGCCGCAGATCACGCTGGGCCAGCCGGCGTTGCGACCGAAGGAGCGCAAGCGGGTGGCGGAGACGGCCGTCGATATGTTCCTCGCCTACTACGCCTGAGTCACGTCACTGCGACGTCGCCGTCCAAGCCATTGTCGAAGGCGCCGCACATATCCATATGTGGTCTACACATCGATGCCGGCGACGGGTTGGGTGCATCAGACCTCTGCCGTTCTTGGCGCGCGATGCTCAGACAGCCCGGATCAGGTCCCGCCGCTGGGAGGCAGTCAGCATTCCGCCCGCCGCGGCGGCGTTTTCCGCCATGGACCGGGGCTTGCCCGTGCCAGGGATGACGCAGGTGATGGCGGGATGGGCAAGCACGAACTGGAGCGCGAGCCGGGCCCAGGAGATGGCTCCGGCTGCTTGTGCCCATCCCGGCATGGGCGTGGCGTTCAACCGGCGCAAGAGACCGCCGCCGCCGAACGGCATGTTGCACAGAACGGCAACGCCTTTGTCCTGAGCCAGGGGCAGCACCCGGGCCTCGGCTTCGCGGGCATCGAGCGCATAGTTGATCTGCAGGAAATCCAGCGATTCGGTCTTGAGGATTCGTTCGACCTCGCCATAGGCCGCGTTCGAATAATGAGTGATGCCGATGTAGCGGATGCGCCCCGCGTCTTTCATGTCGCGCAGAGCCGGTAGATGCGTCTTCCAATCCACGAGGTTATGGATCTGCATCAAGTCGATGCGCTGGGTGCGCAGCAAACGGAACGAGTGCTCCATCTGGCGGCGGCCGGCCTCGCGGCCCTGGGTCCACACTTTGGTGGCGAGAAAGGCCGAGCTTTGAAGATCCTGTCCGGCCAGCAGCTCACCGACCACGGCTTCGGCTTGCCCATACATCGGAGAGCTATCGATGACCGTGCCGCCGGCGGTGAACAGCGCGTCCAACACTCCGGAGAGACGGCTGCGGTTGGCGCTTTCCAGGCTTGTGTCAAACCCTCGATACGTGCCCAGCCCCATGACGGGCAGCGCTTCCTGCGAAGAAGGAATGGTGCGGGTCTGCATCGGCGATCCTTATGAAGAGCGTTGATGGTCACCGTCATTGAGGTGATGGCCGACTGGCGAAGCTGCGCATCGAGGCCGATGAGCCCGTCACCCGGACTCATCAGCGCTCAGTCTTGCGTTAACGGCCGTAGCGCGCCGTAAACGAAGCCTTGCCCAGCACCTTGTCACCCAGGCCCTTGTTCAGCACGAAACCGTGCAGGGCTGCGGTTCCGGTCTTGGGAATGCCGGCAGCGGCATCGATGTCGTCCACCGACAGCGCGTAGATCGTAAACACGTAGCGATGGGGCTTGTCGCCAGCCGGTGGACACGGACCGCCGTAGTTGCCGTTGCCACCCGAGGCGCCGGTGTCCTGGAAGTCATTGGCTCCCGCAACAGCGCCGGCCGGCAGTGCCGCCGGCGCATTGCCAGCCCCCTGGGCCAGTTGCGTCACCGATGCCGGGATGTTGTAGACGGTCCAATGCCACCAGCCGCTGCCCGAGGGTGCATCCGGATCGTAAACCTGCAGCGTGAACGACCTGGTGCCTGCCGGAGCGTTCTTCCATGCCAGGGCGGGAGAGATGTTCCCGCCCTCGCAGCCGAAGCCGTTGAGGACGAACTTGTTGTCAATCTTGCCGCCTGCCATGACGTCGGGACTGGACAGCGTGAACTTATCGGACTCGTGCGCGATGGCCGGCGCGGACACGAGACCGGCAGCGCCGGCGAGGATGGCGCCAAGCAGCGAGAGGCGGGCGAAGGTATTCAGATTCATGGGGATTCCTGTGCTGTAAAGGGAGCGATAGCAGTAGCGCCCGCTTGTCAGAGCTCGTTCTTCAGCCCCAGCACCTGGATCGCCTCGATCGACGGCGGTACCGAGAACAATTCGTCGGCCTTCGCCATCAAGGCCTGGGCGATCGGGCCCTGGAGGTGAGCCTGTCGCCCCTCCTCATCGTGAAACGCATCGAAGATGCCGAAAGTCGTGGGCGACAGCCGCAGCGCGAACCAGATCGGCGTGGTGTGTTCGTCGCGAGCCATATCGAGGCCGGCCTGGAGGAATTTCTCGACCTCGGCTTCTTTGCCGGGCTTGGCTTCGAGGCGTGCAAACAGAGCGAATTGGATCATGGTGAAGGACTCGTTTCAGTGGATGTCGACCATTCGACGGTGGCCACTTTAGGCTCGGCCCTCCTGCAGTCATATTGTCGCTAACGGCAAAATTGATATCATTTACGCCATGAAGATTGCCGTGCTTGCCGTCGATGGCGTGTTCGATACCGGTCTGGCGACGATGCTGGACACCTTGGCCACGGCCAACGAGCTCGCCGTCATGCAGAAGATGCCGTCGCCGCGGTTCGATTTCCGCGTCGTCGGGGTGCGCAAGACGGTGCGCACATCGCTCGGTCTTCGGGTACCTGTGCAGGAAGCAGCGAGTGTCAGGCGACCCGACTGGGTGATGGTCCCGGCGCCGGGCACCAAGATGCCCGAACCGCTGCTGCTCGCGCTGGCCAAGCGGGAATCGCAGGACGCCATGGAGCAACTGCGCCGCTGGCATCGCGGCGGGGCGCGCATCGGCGCGGCCTGCATCGGCAGCTTCCTGCTGGCCGAGTCGGGGCTGCTCGATGGTCACGATGCTACGACCACCTGGTGGCTAGGCCCGCTCTTTCGGCGGCGCTACCCGAACGTGGCGCTCGATGAGAATCGCATTCTTGTTCCCGCGGGGGATTTCGTGACCGCGGGCGCCGCCATGGGGCATCTGGAACTGGCGTTGTGGCTGGTTCGCCAGGTCAGCCCCGCACTGGCCGATATGACCGCGCGCTATCTCCTGGTGGATACGCGGACCTCGCAGGCGCCCTACATGATCCCCGTGCACCTGGCGCAAGCCGATCCGGTGGTGCAGAGCTTTGAGCGCTGGGCTCGGGAGCGGTTGCATGAAGGGTTCTCGCTCGAGGCCGCCGCCGAGGCAATGAACACGAGCAAGCGTTCGCTGCAACGTCGCATGGAGTCCGTGCTTGGGAAGTCGCCACTGGCCTACTTCCAGGATCTGCGCGTGGAGCGTGCCGTGCATCTGTTGCGCACGAGCCATCAGGACATTGAGGCCATCGCCACCGAAGTCGGCTATGCCGATGGGGTTACGCTACGCACGTTGCTTCGCAAGCGACTGGGCTGCGGCGTCAAGGAGCTCCGTCGCGCGGAGATCTGAATCGCGAAATGTTCGTTCCAATTGCTGTGCGCACCAGCTGGCCGGGACGACGCTCGTTGTCCGCTCCAAGGCCAGGTACAAAATTTTGCCATCCCATGTCGAAATCAGCCCCGCCCATTCGTCGTCATGACGAAAGCCGGCAATCACGCCGCCTGAATCGACCCAAGGGAGCCACCGCCATGACCATCACCATCACTGCCTTCGAACGTTCCCCCGACGGCGGCAAAGGCCTCGCCCGCGACACCCGCGTCCGCTGGGCATTGGAAGAAGTCGGCCAGCCCTACGAAGTCCGCCTCGTCCCGCACCAGGCGATGAAAGAACCCGCCCACCTTTCCGTACACCCCTTCGGCCAGATCCCCACCTACGAGGAAGGCGACCTCACCCTGTTCGAAACCGGCTCCATCGTCTTCCACCTCGCCCAGCGCCATCCCGGCCTGCTGCCGAAGGACGCCAACGCGCGAGCACGCGCGGTCACCTGGATGTTCGCCGCGCTCAGCACCGTGGAGCCGCCGATCCTCGACCTGTCCATCGCCAAGTTCCAGGAGGGTGACAAACTCTGGGCGCAGGACCGCCTGCCCGTGGTGCAGGATCGCATCCGCCAGAAGCTGACCCTGCTTTCCGAGCGCCTGGGCGATGCGGAATGGCTCGATGGCGATTTCAGTGCAGGCGATCTGCTGATGGTGTCGGTGCTGCTTCGCGTGAAACCCTCTGGCCTGCTCAATGAGTTTCCGAAGCTGGCGGCGTACGTCGCGCGTGGCGAAGCGCGGCCGGCATATCAGCGTGCGTTTGCCGCGCAGTTGGCCATCAACACGGCGCCGCTGCCGGCCGGCTGACGAATGCCAACCGGCTTGCTTATCGGATTTCGACTAAAGACAAGCGCGAAGCGCTTTGATAGCTTGATTCGTGTTGTCCGCGGAGTGCTTAGCGTCGCGTCGCGGACGACCATGGCAGCAATGCTGTGAGAAGCGCGGGCCAAGGGTGTTACGAGCACCCTCGACCCGCTGACCATCACCAACTACGTCAGGAGTTGATCATGGCTAGGCCAGATCATACGTCACTCTCGCGCTCGCCGATCCCCACGGCGACATCCTCACCGCCCATCCGGGCCGTCCGACGACACCGCGGACACGGTTGAAGAACCGCGGTTTAAGAGTTTTCGCAGGAATTAATCCGAGCCGTGCAACCCGGCGCGTTGCCTTGCGCAACGGCGAAACCCTCCGACCCCGCAACCCACTTCCTCAATCAAGCCGCCCGGCGCCTGACATTTCAGGCTACCGGTGAACCCTCGAGTCCGTGTGGTCGCGGCACGTCGTGCTGTTGGCAGCGTGCCGTTTACGGATCGAGGATGCGGCGCTCAGCAAGGAGTTGCTTATGAACAACGTCTTTGGCGAACCCTGGATCATCCGCCACACCAACTATTTCTCCGATCCCAGTGCGGAGCCGGATGAGCTATTGAACGACGCGACCGAATGGCTGCAGTACGCCTACAACGCCATCAAACTACTGGCGGAGCTGGTGCACGAACGCGGCAGCGTCGACGCGCATCGCTTGCCGATCATGCTCGACGGCATCGCCGCCTTCATCGAAATGGGCACCCGCTGCGCCACGCAGGCGCACCTACGCCTGCAATGGCAACAACCGGCGTAGGTTGGGGTAAGCCGCAGGCGCACCCCAACGTTGCGGTGCACATCGATGTACCCACGTTGGGGTTCGCTGCGCTCACCCCAACCTACGCCGGTCCTTTGCTCGTCATTCCGGCGCAGGCCGGAATCCAGTAGCGAAAATTCTGGATTTTCGCGATAGCGTCGATTTGACTTTTCGCGACCATCGAGCGGTACCGCTACTGGATTCCGGCCTGCGCAGGAATGACGAGCAGTGAGCTCCGATACTACCCAGCCCATAGGCGAGCCCCGTCCCTCATCTGTTGCTACCGAAGGGAGTCCCCGTGGGACCGGCATCTTCTCCCCGGAGGAGGGAAGAGTTCCAAGTCGAAGCACAGCGTTGAATCTCATCACACTGCCCCCCTCTCCCCTCCGGGGTGAGGGGCCGGGCGAAGCGCAACGCCGAGACCCGCCCCTGGACTTTATCGGCGCGGACTGCACTACAAACAAAAGTGAATTAGCTCTACGCGCCCGCCACCTTCACACTCGGTCGTAAGCCCAGCAAAGTCCCGCGCCACCACGGCGCGGGACCCGATCCTCACCGCCGCGCCCCCAGCAACCCCACCTGATACCCCGCCTCACGCAACCGATTCGTCGCCTTGGCATTGAGCACCAGCAGGGTAATCAACCCCACCAGCGGCACGAACATCAGGATCACCAATAGCACCTTGGTGCCGGTGCCGTAACCCAGGCCATTGCTGATGCGCAGGATGCCCATCAGCGACAGCACCAGGGACACGATGGCCAGCAGGCCGGCGATCGGGCCGGCGCCGCCGCGCACCAGGATGATCGCGAGATAGACCAGGATCGCGTAGATCACCAGCTTCTGGCCGCTGGCTACTTCCTCGATGCCCGGATCGTCGCGCAGGGAATCGCCCACCTGCGCCTTGGGTGCCTCGTACGGATTACTCATGTTTTCCCCCTGTGATCGGCTTGTCGCCACAAGCGTCCCGCCCCTCCTGGACGCGCTCGCTATCCTGCCCCAAAACCGGGCCGGGCGTCACCGCGTCGCGGGGGCTTCCTGTCGTGGCGCCAGCATGGCCTGCAGGCCATGGGTAATAAGGGTAGGGAATACCGTCAGGTGGTCCTCGTCGCCGATCACCACGGACTGGATATGCAAGCCGGGGTAATGCCGAGATTTGAGCACCCGCTCGAACGCCTGCGCATTGCGCACCATATCCACCGAGTTGTGATAACGGCGATCCGAGGATGAAGGATCGACCGTCTCGAAACCGCCCAGCGCCATGAATACATCCGCCGGCAGGTCCTTGTGGTTGGCCGCGTAGGCGCGCTCGCGCTCGAACATCACCTTGCCGTCGAACTGCAGCGACGGGCTGCCCAGGATGTAGTGCTCGAACATGCCCGGCTCGGTCAGCAGCATCTGCACGCCGAGCAGGCCGCCGTAGGAATGGCCGGCGTAGATCTTCTCGTGCATGTCGGCGCGGTAGTGGCTGGCGACGAAGGGAAACACTTCCTCGGCGATGAAGCGCCGGTAGTTCTCCGCCTCGCCGTACAGAGGAGCACGGCCGGGCATGTCCGACTCGGCGCCCGATGGTCCCTTCGCCGTTGGCGTGTAGTCGCGGTTGCGGCTGAACTTCGGCGTGTCGCCCTTGGCGTAGGAGAGGCCGATCAAGATGAAGTCGCGCAGGCCCTCGCCATGATCGCCCACGCGCCTGGCGATGCTGCGGATCAGCGGGAACGCATAAGGCGCATCAGTGACAAACAGCGCCGGATAGTTGCGCGCGGGTTCAGTGGCGTAGCTATCGGGCAGATAGACGTAGAGCTGGTAGTCCCGCCCGAGGATCTTCGACGGCAGCTCGCGTACTTCGGTGCCCTCCAGCGCGTAGGCCGGCGGCGGTGGCGGCGCAGTGGCGGCCGCAGTCACCGGCGCGGCCTGGTTCGACGCAGGCGGCGCGGCGCCATTCGAACAAGCCGCAAGCAGAACCAGCGCCACCCCCAGGGCGGCCGAACGAAGCATCACGAACTTCCCCAGCGAAAAACGGCAGTCATCGAAACACAACCGCTACCTCGCTGCCAATACCTCACGACTTCGGCTTGTCCAACTCCGCCAACCGGGTCTTGGCATGCTCGTTGTTGGGGTTGCGCTCCAGCGACAGGCGATAGTTGGCGATGGCATGTTCGCGCTCGCCCAGCGCCTCCTGGCATTCGGCCAGGCTGTCATAGGGATTGAAGCTCTTGGGATGCTGCGTGACGTTGTAGGCAAACACGTTCACTGCGTCCTTGGGCCGCTTCTCCTGCTGCAGCAACCGGTAGCCCAGGGCGTTGATGTAGTTCTCGCTCAGATGCAGGCCCGGATACGCGCGGCGCACTTGCGCAACGGTGGCGGCGACATCGCCATAACCATGCTCGGCGAACGCCTTGTCCAGCGCCACCTGCGCGGGCAGTGCGCCGACCAGGCCATCGCGGATGCGCTCGGCCACCGCCTGCAACTGGCCCTGCGTATTGTCGGCGCTGCGATTGGCGAGCAGCACGATGCCGTAGCCGGAACGCGGATACAGGTCCATATAGCTGGCGAAGCCGAAGGTGCCGCCGGAGTGCTCCAGGTGCGGCTGGCCGTCGACCATCAAGTCGATCACCCAGTTGAAGCCCGTCGCGCCTTCGCCGGGATCGCCCCATTGCGCCTGGTGCGCGAGCTTGACCGCCGGATCGCGCTCGGCAAGCTGGTACGCCGCGTACTTCGCCATGTCGCGCGTGCTGTAGCGCAGGCCGCCGGCGGCGCGCGTCACGGGCGCATCCCATACCGGTGCGACGCGGCCTTCGCCGGTATAGCCGGTGGCCATGCGCGCGGCGCGCGCCTTGTCCGTGCCGCTGGCCATGCCGAGCGGGCGCTCGATGCGTTCGGCCAGCAGGGTTTCGAACGGCTTGCCAAGCAGCCTGGCATCGATAAGGCCGACCACCTGCGCCGCCACGTTGGAGTGCGCTGGCATGACACCGGGCTGGCGTTGCAGCCTGGCCTGCTGCAGGTCGGCCAGGAACTGCGGCATGGTGTAGCGATTGAGCCCTTCCACGAGCACGAAGGGCTTGTCTTCCGGCTTGGCCTCTTTCGCCTTGCGGGTGAGTTCGTCGGGCAGGTTGTCCGGCAGCGCCGAGGTGGTCGACACCAGGTTGCGCAACGTCACCGCTTGCCCCTGATAGACCAGCCCGGGGTATTCGCCCGGCGGCAGGTAGCGGCGCATGTCGTCATCGACCTGTGCCTTGCCCGCGACGATCGCCTGCGCCAGCAGCAGGCTGCCGAAAGTCTTGCTGATCGAGCCGATCTCATAAACCGTATCGGGCGTAGGCAGCCGCGCCTTGCCGCGCTCGACGGTGCCGAAGTCGCAGAAGACGGTCTTGCCGTCCTTCACCACGGCGATGGAAAGTCCGTCGGAGGAGCCGGCTGCGATGAAGGCGTCGCCGGCTTTGCGAATGGTGTCGTTGGCGCAGTCCTGTGCAGCTTGCGCGCCGCTGGCCCAGAGGCCGAATGCACCGACGAGTACGACGATGGTTGCCTTTGCCATGTCTGCCCCTTGGCCTGCGCAAGAATTTGCGCGCGCACCCGTTCGACTCTAGTACCGCGAGCTTCGCCCCAACAACGTGACTTCCGCCATGCCCGCCCCCATCATCGTGACTCCCGCCAACCGGCATTGCGCTGCTTCCCCATGACCCACAAGACGCCCGGCGAAACGCATATCCATCCGGACCCGGCCGACACGAACGAACACCCGGGCATGCATCGCCCCGGCCACAACGTGCTGGATACGGTGGAGACCTCCGAGCTGGACGAATTGCAGCGGGAAGACGCGTTGCGCAATTCGGTCCTGCGCACGCCGCGCTGAGCGCGTGGCGCCACAGAGCTACGAGCTATGACTCAGGCGGGTCGCCTCATGGACTCGCTCGACCACCAACAGGCTGAAGCCGCCGAAGTGCCCGTAGCCGCCGCCGAATGAATTCGCCGGCGCCTTGCGCGCGAAGAAGTGGCCCTCCACGACCGCATGCATTGTCACGCTATAAGCGCTGCGCACGATGCGATCGAAATGGCGGAACGGCTTGTCTTCGATGAGTTGCGTTTCGACGCCGTCGATGGTCAGCGGTTCTTTGCGATGCCGCTCGGACATGTTGCCGCAGCAATAAGCGGTGTCGGAACCGGTCTTGCCGCCGTATTCCAGCCAGATCTGCCGGCCCGGGCAGGCTGGATCGGAGATGGTGAACCCTTCATCGGCGTGATCCACCGTGCCCTCGACGCGAATGACATGCCGATCGAAATCGAGCGGCGCTGCCATCACCGCGCATACCGAGACGGTGACGGCTTCTTCGCCACGCACGATGCCCGGCAAGCCGAGCGAGACCAGCAACGGCACAACCCACGCGACATACGCCTTCATCGACATGCTCCCCTTTGCATGACTGGTGTGTGCTTCTGCCCGCCACTGTATGGCCAACGCGCGACAACGTGGTCATGCCTGGCCCGCCATGCCGCGGCGTCCGGATGAAATCCCCCGCCCATGCTTTAAGTACGAGTCATGTGTGCACTGCAAAACGCGCACATCGGCGCCCCGCTTGAATCGATTCAAATTAGACCGCACAAATTTTTGCGATGCGCCATAAAGGCTCAACCACTCAATAGCTTAGATATTGACCACCGTCGTTTAGATCGTGGCAAAAATTCGTTGACAACGTTATCGGGCGCACCTAAGACTTCACCCACTCCGCCGTTGAAAGGGAAGGGTTCGACGGAGAGGCCGCAGGACGGTTCCGACAGCGGGGGGCTGACGGGCCGGCCGGAACAGACGCGGCGCAGGACCTGAGCAACGACGAACAAGCGCACACGGGCTTCGGGCCCGTGCGGTTTCGTTCGTCCTACGAAAACGACCGGATGCGCGACATCCGGCACAAACCCCCGATCGGAGGCATCGACCCATGGACTACCGCAGAAGCACGCTCACCATCAGCATCCTCGCCGCACTGTTCTGTGCCGGCACCGCGATAGCGCAGGACGCCAATACCAGCGCACCGCAGAATGACGATCAGTCCAAGCCTGCGCAGGGCCAGGCCAAGCAGCTGGAGACCGTCACGGTCAGCGGCATCCGCGCCAGCCTGCAGAAGTCGCTGGATCTGAAGCGCAACTCCGACTCGATCATCGACGCCATCTCCGCCGAGGACGTGGGCAAGTTCCCCGATACCAACGTGGCCGAGTCGCTGTCGCACCTGCCGGGCATCAGCGTGGACCGCAACTTCGGCGAGGGCGACAAGGTCTCCATCCTCGGCACCGATCCGGCGCTCAATCGCCTGCTGCTCAACGGCCAGACAGTGGCTTCCACCAACTGGACCAGCGATCCGAACCATCCGGACGGCCGCTCCTTCAACTACAGCCTGCTCACTTCGGAAATCATCGGCACCGCCGAGGTGTACAAGACGCCGCAGGCGCGCATCGACGAAGGCAGCATCGGCGGCACGGTGATCGTCAACACGCGCCGTCCGCTGGATCTCAAAGCCAACACGCTCACCGGCACGGTCAGCTACGGCTACAACGACCGCGCCGACAAGGGCAAGCCGAATGCCTCTATGCTGTACAGCTGGAAAAACGCCGAAGGCACCTTCGGCGTGCTCGGCTCGCTGATGCACTCGGACCGCGTGATCTACCGCGAAGGCACGGAAATCTTCGGCTACCAGCGCGCCAACGATCCGACCGATACCGATCCCAATCACCAGTTCCCTGCCAGCGTGGTACCGCCGGGCAGCAGCTTCACCTACCCCACCGCGATCAACACCGCGCTGTTCCAGCAGCATCGCAAGCGCGACGGCGTGGCCACCGGCGTGCAGTGGAAACCGAACCAGTCGTTCGAGCTGAACTTCACCGGGCTGTACGTCACCGAGAAGTTCGACAACTACAACCAGAGCCGCTACGGCGACTGGTCCGGCAGCGCACCGGCGGCAACGTCGGTCAACGTCGCCAACGGCGTGGCCACCGGCGGCTCGTACGGCGCCAACGCGCCGACCTATCTGGACGGCTACGAGCGCTTCTCCAAGGTCAACACCGGCGCCCTGCAGCTGCGTGCCGACTGGCACGGCGAAGGCTGGAATGCGTCGAGCCAGATCGGCTACACCAATTCCTCCGGCGGCTCGCAGGGCATCTACAGCCTGCAGTTCCGCGGCTACGGCGGCTACAACTGGAACCTCGCCGGCGAGCATCCGCAGATCAACTACAACACCGATCCCACCGACGCCAGCCAGATGCTCGCCCACGGCGCCGGCTTCAGCCGCGCGCCGAGCTACGACCGCGAGCGCTACTTCCAGGCCGACTTCAGCCACGACCTGACGCTGGGGCCGCTCAACACGGTGGAGCTGGGCATCAAGAGCAGCAATCACTTCAACGGCCAGACCAACTACGCCGCCAGCATCCCCACCCTCGACAACAGCGGCGTGACGCTGGCCGATCTGCAGGGCGGCATGACCGGCGGCGATTATCTCGACGGCCTCAGCCCCGCCGGCAACATGGCGCGCTGGGTGCAGATCAGCAAGGGCGGCTTGAAGCAGTACGTCAACACGCTGTTCACCGATGCGCCGATGGACCCGAAGGCCACCTATGCGATCTCCGAGCAGAATCGCGCCTTCTATATCCAGGGCGACTTCGGCGGCGAGAACTACCGCGGCAATCTCGGCGCGCGCTATATCCACACGCGCAACGGCATCACCGGCTACAACGTGATCGCCGACAACCAGTACCAGCCAGTCGACCAGAAGAACAGCTACAACGAGTGGCTGCCCTCGTTCAACATCGCCTATGACGTACGCGACGACCTGACCCTGCGCTTCGCCGCGGCCAAGACCCTGGCCCGCCCGCGCTACCAGGACATGACGCCGTACGTGGCGCTGGACGATCGCACGCAGACCGGCTCCTCCGGCAACGTCAACCTCAAGCCGTACAAGTCCACCAACTACGATGCCACTGCGGAGTGGTACTTCGCGGAGAACAGCCTGCTGTCGGCGGAGTTCTTCTTCCGCCGCATCAGCGACTACGTGCTGTACACCACGGTGGCGCGCACCTACTACAACCTGACCCAGCAGCAGAACACCGTGTACCAGATGGTGACGCCGACCAACGCGGGCGTGGCCAAGGTCAAGGGCGTGTCGCTGACCTACCAGACCAGCTTCGGCCACGGTTTCGGCCTGGCGGCGAACTACACCTACTCGGACGACGACACCAGCAACGATTTCCCGCTGCCGTACAACTCGAAGAATGCCTTCACCCTCACGCCGTACTACGAGCAGGGCCCGTGGAGCGCACGCGTCACCTTCAGCCGCCGCTCGCCGTACTTCACCCAGATCGGCACGCTGCAGTCGCAGCAGATCACCGGCCGCTTCCGCCAGCTCGACGCGTCGGTGTCGTATGAAGTCAACGACCACCTGCGCCTGCAGCTGGACGGCAACAACCTGCTGGACGAGACCTACTTCGTCTACAACGGTTCGCCGAACCAGCCGTACAATGCGTACAAGAATGGACGGACGTATACATTGAGCGCGAATTTCAAGCTGTAAACGACCCAACCGCCGTCACCGCGCACGCACACGTTGGGGTTCGCTGCGCTCACCCCAACCTACGCTCGATCGCTGAACCGGCCGGCGTAGGTTGGGGTGAGCCGAAGGCGAACCCCAACCGGGCATCACCACGCACGCACACGCTGGGGTTCGCTGCGCTCACCCCAACCTACGCCGGCGTTGCGGCCTTCACGAAGTCGACAAACGCCCGCAACGGCGCAGGCAGATGGCGCCGTCCGGGGTAATAGAGGAACGGTCCGGAGAAGTCCTGGCACCAGGATTCCAGGATCGGCTCCAGCGCACCGCTGTCCAGATGCGGCCGCAGCAGCTCCTCGTAGAGATGGATCACGCCCAGCCCCGACACTGCGGCATGGATCTTCAGGTCGAACGCGCCGCCGGGACTCACCACCAGCGGACCGGACGGATCGACGCGCACCACTTCGCCGTCGCGCTCGAACTCCCACAGCGGCATCGCACCGCTGGCGAAGCGCCCGCGCAGGCAGTCGTGGGCGAGCAGGTCGCGCGGATGCTGCGGCCGGCCGCGGGCATCGAGGTATGCCGGCGCCGCGGCCGTGGCGAAACGCTCCACGCGCGGCCCCAGCGGCACCGCGATCATGTCCTGCTCCAGCCGTTCGTCGTAGCGGATGCCCGCATCGCAACCGGCGGACAGCACGTCGACGAAGCTGTCCTCGACCACGATTTCCATGCGGATGTCCGGATAGCGCTGCATGAAACCGATCACGATCGGCGGCAGCACCGTGCGCGAGACGCCCGCCGGCACGTTGAGGCGCAAGGTGCCGGCCGGCTGGTCGCGGAAACCGTTGAGCACATCCAGCGCCGCTTCCATCTCGATGAGCGCCGGCGCCAGCCGCTCGATCAGGCGCTGCCCGGCCTCGGTCGGCGCCACGCTGCGCGTGGTGCGGTTGAGCAGGCGCACGCCAAGCTTGGTCTCCAGCCGCCGCACCGCCGCGCTGAGGCCGGACGCGGAGATGTCGCCGGCGCGGGCCGCGTCGCGGAAGCCGCCGGCCTGCACTACCGACACGAACGCCATGAGATCGTTGATCTCGGCCATTGTTCATTCCTTCGCACAACCCGTGCACATGGGGCCGGATTATCCGCCAGCCGGGCTTTCCCCATAGTAGGCGTCCTGTCCACCCAGAAGGCATCGCCATGACCCCCTCCGCTTCGACCTATTCCTTCGCCGGCCGCACCGTCAACCGCATGGGTTACGGTGCCATGCAGCTGGCCGGCCCGGGCGTGTTCGGTCCGCCCAAGGACCGCGCCGCCGCCGTCGCCGTGCTGCGCGAGGCCGTGGCCGCCGGCGTCGACCATATCGACACCAGCGACTTCTACGGTCCGCACGTCACCAACCAGATCATCCGCGAGGCCTTGCACCCCTATCCGGACAAGCTGCTGATCGTCACCAAGGTGGGCGCGGTCCGCGGCGCCGAAGGCTCCTGGCTGCCGGCGCAGTCGCCGCAGGAACTCGAGCGGGCCGTGCACGACAATCTGCGCAACCTGGGCGTGGACGTGCTGGAGATCGTCAACATGCGCATCATGGGCGACGTCCATGCACCCAGCGAGGGCTCTATCGCCACGCAGGTCGCCGCCCTCGCGGAAATGCAACGGCAGGGCCTGGTGCGCCATATCGGGCTGAGCAATGTCACCTCGGCGCAGGTGGCCGAAGCGCGCGGCATCGCCCCGATCGTGTGCGTGCAGAACCATTACAACCTGGTGCATCGCCAGGATGACGCACTGGTGGACGAACTGGCTCGCGAGGGCATCGCCTACGTGCCGTTCTTCCCGCTCGGCGGCTTTACGCCGATCCAGTCGGACGGACTCTCCGGCATCGCCGCGTCGCTGAAGGCGACGCCGATGCAGCTCGCGCTGGCGTGGTTGCTGCATCGCTCGCCGAACATCCTGCTGATCCCGGGCACCTCGTCGGTCAAGCATCTGCATGAAAACCTGCAGGCGGCGCAGCTGTCGCTGTCCGACGCGGTGATCGCCGAACTGGACGCGCTCGGGCAGCCAGGCTAGGCGCAAGCGGGACGGCGATGCCGGAAGGCATGCGCCGTCCCGCGCGGCAACGATTAGGATGGCGCACCGCTCGAGCCTGGATGCCCATGCGCCTTCCCGTCTTCGCAAGAACACGCGATGGATTGCCCTCGACAACCGCGCTGTTGCGCGCGCTGGTCGAGGCGCTGGCCACGCTGCTGGCGGCCATCGCCACCATGCTGTGCACATGGGTTGCCGCCCCGGGGCCTGGGCCGGCCGTGCTCGCCGTCGTGCTGTGCCTCTCGCTCTCGCGCAGCCAGCTGGACCGCGACCTGCGCGGACGGCTGGAGGCAGCCGTGGTACTGCCGCTGGTCGGCCTGGTGGCGCTCGGCGTGGGGCTGTTGCTGCGGCACTGGCCGTGGGCAGGCGCGGCGGTATTCGTGGCCGGCATGTTCGTCTCCATCTGGCTGCGCCGCTTCGGCGCGATGGCGCGCCGTGCCGGCGGCCTGATCGCCCTGCCCTTCGTGACGCTGCTGACCGTGCCGCATGTGCAGCCGACGGCAAATGGCGTGTTGCCGGTGTGGCTGGTGCCGATCGTGGTGGCCTTGCTGGCGCTGTTCTGGGTGTCGATGCTCCACCTGCTGGTGCGCCGCCTGCGCATACGGCCACCGGTTGACGAGGACGATGCGCCCATCGCGATACCGGCCACCCAGGACAGGCCTGGCCTGGCGGTGAGTACGCGCATGGCCATTCAGATGGCCGTTGCGCTTGCGGTGTCGTTCGCGCTCGGCTTTTTGTTTTTCCGCGAGCGCTGGGGCTGGATCGTGCTGACCGCCTTCATCGTCAACAGCGGCAATCGCGGCCGGCTCGATGTGGTCTACAAGAGCGGGATGCGCGTGCTGGGCGCTGCCGTCGGTACGGCGATCGCGCTGGGCCTTGGCCAACATCTCGGTGTCGATCGGCACACCAGCCCGATCCTGATGCTCACCGCATTATTCCTCGGCGTGTGGCTGCGCCCGTTCGGCTATGCGTGGTGGGCGCTGTTCGTCACGCTGGCACTGGCGCTGCTGCAAGGCTTCGGCGGCGGCGAGCCGACAGGTCTTTTGTGGCAGCGCATGGAGGAGATCGTGCTGGGTGCGATCGTCGGTATCGCTGCCGCGTGGTGGGTGCTGCCGGTGCGCTCTACCGATGTGCTGCGCCGGCGGCTTGCGGATGCGTTGGCGGCGCTGAGTGAAGCGCTGGATCCGGCGACGGAGCAACGCAGCGCGGCGCGCTTCACTGCTGCACTGGATCGCGTGGAGGAGGTGACGCCGCCATTCCGCGCCGCGCGCCTGCTGCTTCGCCGGCGCGCCATGCATCCGGCCGATTGGGCCGACACCTTGCTCGATTGCCGCGAGCCGGCAAAAGCCCTGATCGATCAGGGCGCGACACCGGGCAGGCTGCGACAGGCCGTCGGCGCCGCGCGACGCGCATTGCGCGAGCCCGACACATTGTTGCCCCTGCTACGCGCGCTGCGCGCTGATCTGCGCAGCGGCTGAAGGCGCTCGCCCTATCGATGGGCCAGCGCGTAATCGATCGCCGCACACACCGCCGCCGCCTGTGCTTCGTTGCACTGCTCGGGCGTGGCGCGCGGGCTGTCCGGATAGACCTCGGTCGTCGTCGTATAACGCGCCGAGGTCACGCCGGCGCACAAGCCCAGCTTGCGCAGCGGATAGCGGATGATGCCCGGCGCCACCACCGTCGAGCCGATGATTTCGCCCTTGGCATCGGTCGGTGCGATATGCGTGACCTTGGCCACCGCCTCGATCACCGCCTGCTGGAACGCCGGCTGCGGGTTCTCGGTGTCGTCGACCAGATAGAAGCCGTCCGGAATCTCGCCCGGCGCGGAGGGCTTGCCGTCGCGCGCGGCCAGCGCGGGGCGGAATTCGCTCTCGTCGGTGTCGGTGGTTTCGTGCAGGTCGATATGCATCAGCACCTTGTCGCGCAGCGGCGCCACCAGCTGCATCAGCGCGGCCGACTCGCCTGCCGGGCTGTTCTCGCGGAAGGAGCGGTTGGGATCGATCGCGGACGGATTCCAGCGGTGGATGCGCTCATACGCCCAGGGGCTGATGCACGGCGCCACCAGCAGGTTGGCGCGGCCTTCGTAGTCGGCCGCATGGCGGTCGACGAACAGCAGCGCGCCATGCACGCCGCTGGTCTCATAGCCGTGCACGCCGCCGGTGATGAGCATGGTGGGCAGGTCGTCGCGCCAGTGGCGGGTCTTGATCGCGAACAGTGGATAGCTTTCCGGTGCGTAGTCCAGGCGGCCGTATTCCGCGACGTCGAAGCGCGCGCGCAGGGCGTCGATCTTGCTCTGCACTTCGTCGGCGTAGCTGCGGTGCTTGCTCTGGCGCGACAGCCATGCGGCCACTTCGGCGGGACCCCAGGGTGTGCCAGGGGTGCCGATCGGATAGGGCGCGGGGGTGGTCATGGCGTGATTCGCTCCATGGGGGTGGGTGAGGCGGGGCACTTTAGCACCGCTGACAAACACCACCTGCCATTAGCCGCAACGTAAGCCCCTCTCCCCTCGGGAGAGGGGTTGGGGGTGAGGGTACGGGCGGAGCGCAAGAGTGATGTGCACCGCTCCGCCCGTACCCTCATCCGGCTGCCGCCACCTTCTCCCGGAGGGAGAAGGGTTCCAACTTGGAACGATGAGGTGATCCCCTCTCCCTCCGGGAGAGGGGTTGGGGTGAGGGTACGGGCGGAGCGCAAGAGTGATGTGCACCGCTCCGCCCGCACCCTCATCCGGCTGCCGCCACCTTCTCCCGGAGGGAGAAGGGTTCCACTTTGAGACCGTGTGGTGATCCCCTCTCCCTCCGGGAGAGGGGTTGGGGTGAGGGTACGGGCGGAGCGCGGAAGTGATGTGCATCGCTCCGGCCGAACCCTCATCCGACTGCCGCCACCTTCCTCGCTCCTCAGAGCCGCGCACATCCATGTGCGCTCCCCGCGTGCTCTCCCACGGGGACTACCTTCGGCTCGCCGGAGGGAGAAGGGGTTCCTCGTAAAGGCTGAAGCTATGACGCAACACTTACTCAGCGCCTCACCGCCAACACCCCATCCAACGCCAACTCCGCCTTGAAACCAGCCTTCTCCAACCGCCGCGCCACTTCCCGCGGCACATCGCGATCGCTGGTCAGCTTGTTAGGGCTGCCGGTGTAATGGAACATGCGCCCGCCGCGGCGAATCACCCGCGCCAACTGGTCGTAGAACACCTGCGAATACAGCTCACCGGCAATACCGAAGCGCGGCGGATCGTGCAGCACCGCATCCACGGAAGCATCGGCCACCTCGACGATGAGCTGCGAGACATCGCCATGCCGAAGCTGCAGCCGCCCACCCGCCGCAGCCGACTCCGGATCCGGCGACCACGGATTGAGCGTGCGCAACCACAACACGTCGGGGTTCTTCTCGAACGATTGGATCCGCCCCGCGCCGGCTTCCAGGCAGCACGCGGCGAAGTAACCCAGCCCACCGCAGGTATCCAGCACCATCTTCCCCCGCGGCTCGACCAGCGCCACCTTGCGGCGCGCATCGTCCACCGGCGATTCCTTCGACGTAGGCAGCATCTTGATGCCGTCGATCTCGAAGGTAGGCGCACCCCACTCGGTCGGCACCAGCTTGATCAGCGAGCCGGAGAAGCGCGAGACCGGCGAGAACTCGTCGCCATCCCAGTAATAGATGGTGCGGTCCTTGATCTTGCCGGGATAGGGATAACGCACACCCTTCCAGCTCCAATCGTCAGCGCCCAGGGAGGCCACATCGTTCGAGCGACCCAGATCCAACGAACCGCTCCACGCCTCCGCACCGGCCTTGCGTGTGGCCTGGATAGCATCGGCCGTCGGTTGCGTGAGCAAGGGACCTGAATAATGCGGCACGACGTTTTTCTCCTGGGCGAGGCCAGGAAGAATATCCGACTTGCCGGCGCAGCCGCGGACTCAGCCCGCCGGCCGACCCGGCACCCCGGGAGCGGTGCCGAACACCTCGCGATAGGCATCCGGCGTCGCCGCCAGCAACTGCCTCGCCCGTTCTTCGGAAATACTCCGCCAGAGCCAGCGGATCTCGACTTTCGGGCGGGAAAAACTGGCGTTGAGATAGTCGCCTTCGCCTACCGCGATCGCCACTACATATAAGCCGGCATCCGTACGGCACAACCAGTTGGCATCGATTTCCATGACGCCCCCCGGGTTGCCACGCACCACGTGCGAACGCCACCGATGCACCACGTGCAGCTTCGACGCAGGCATTTCCTTGCCGTGGACGACGGGGCGTTGCGCCGCGAACGACGTCTCAAGCAGGTCATCAGTATCGTTCAGAGCCGCCGAGCGCTGGACTGCGAAGACAGCCAGGGCGACGGCGATGAAAACGAGCGCTGGCCACATATCCGCAACATTCCAACGATAGAAGGCGGCGCCACTATCGCACCAAAGCAACCCCGCCCCCTATCGCGCGTGCATCAATGCACGCCGAACCGCCACTCCAACGTCGCCGACGCCACATACGGGCTGTTGGTCCCGGTAATGAAACGCTTGGCCTTCGCCTGGTAGCGGTCGATGTTCAGGCCCATGCTGAAGGTCGGGCTGAAGTCGTAGCTGACGCCGCCGCCGACGTAGACATTGGTGTCGTTGTCCGACGCCTCGCCCTCATAGGCGCCGCTGGCGGTCACCTTGGACTTGGAGAAGAACACGCCCAGCCGCGCAGTGGCATGCCAGTTGTCGCTCAGGCGCCAGCGGCCGTTGCCGCCCAGGGTGAAGCCGGAGACGTGCAGCTTGAAGGCGTACGGATAGCCGGCGTAGTAGCCATTGGCTTCCGGCTTGCCCAGGTCGACGTAGCCCGCTTCCACGCCCCAGGTGTCCTGCCAGCGGTAGCCGAAGTTGAGGCCGTAGCCCCAGCTGTTCTTGTCGGTCAGGCCGTCGAGGTTGGAATGCGAGATGCCGGCGCCGGCATTGATGAAATAGCTGTCGGGGTCCGCATTGCCGGCACGGGCGGCGAACGAGGAGGCGGCCAGGGCGACGCCCAGCGACGCGGTCAGAAGCAAGTGACGCATGATTACCTGTCCCTAGTGAGTTGGATTGCGCCCGGTCGGCGCCCATACCGGTGCCGCCGGCGGTTGCGGCGGGAACGGAAACGCATGAGCCCCTGTGGCCGATCGATCTGATCGGGCAAGCCTTCCTGCTGGCCAGAACCGCGTCCCTGCTCCCCCGGGCGCGCCTGGCGGCCCTGGTTCGGCCGCAGACATTAGCAGCAGGCACGGGACGGCGCGAGTGAGCGGAGGCCTGGCCGGCCCCGCCAGGGGTCCGTGGCGAGCGCTAGATCGCAGTCCTGGACCGCAGGGGCACCGGCGCCGGCCGCGTATCCGACACCACCTGGCCCAGGTCCAGCGCGATCACCCGGTCCGCCAGGTGGAAGTAGCGGTCGTCATGGCTGATCGCGATCACCGTCTTGCCGGCAGCCTTCAGCGCGGGCAGCAGGCTGCGATAGAAGTAGTCGCGGAAATGCACGTCCTGGTCCGCGGCCCACTCGTCGAAGAAGAAGATGTCGCGGTCCTCCGCATAGCATTGCAGCAGGGCTACCCGCTTGCGCTGGCCGGTGGACAGGGCCAGCCGGGACAACTCGCCGTCGTGCGTCTGCACCTGCTCGCCCAGGTCGAGCACGTCGAGCAGTTGCTCGATGCGCGCATCCGACAGCGGCCGGCCGGCCGCATCCAGCACGTGTGGGAACAGGAAGAAATCGCCGAACACGCCGGTGAAGCGATCGCGATAGGCACGCAGATCGCTATTTACCGCCATGCCATCGATGCTGACGCAGCCCTGCTCGGGCGTTAACAGCGAGCTGAGCAGGAGCAGCAGGGTCGACTTGCCGCTGCCGTTGCCGCCGACGATGAACACCATCTCGCCGCGTTCGAACGCCAGGTCGATGGGACCGACCGTCGGCCGCGCCGCCGTACTGCCGGGATAGCGGTAGCACACGCCTTCCAGGCGGATCTCGCGCCAATCGTCCAGCGCACGGGAACCATGCGCAGGCGATGGCGCGTCATCCACGGCGCCGCCAGGATCCAAGCCCACCCGCTCCAGATGCCGCAGGCTCGCCGCACCCACCGCCACCTGCCGCCCCGCGCTGACCAGGAAGCCCACCGGTCCACCGAGGAACACCGCGCCGATGACGAAGCGGATGATGGTGTCCTGGGTCAGTCCCAGCGCCGCATAACCGAGGTAGACGATCAGGAAGATCGAGCCGTACAGCACAGTCATCGACCACGCCTCGTTGAGCCCCAACCCTGCGTGCGCGCGCACCATCAGGCTGCGCGCGCGCTGGATCGCCGGATTCATCAGTGCGTGGGTGAAATGCGTGGCGCGCGCCTCATTCAGCGTCATCTCCTTCTTGCCGTCGCTGATGAAGCGGAAGTACTCGAACACTTTTTCGTTGGCGCGGCGCAGTTCGTCGAGCTTGCCGCGCATCACCCGCGCCAGCAGCAGCGAGGCGGCGAGGCTTGCGGCCAGGAACCCGCCGAGCATGCCCAGCAGCATCGGCGACACCGTGGCGAGGTAGCCGGCATAGAGCACCGCCAACAGCAGGTTGTAGGCCAGCAGCGGCGCCACCAGGGCCAGCGGGGCGATGTTGGCGACATCGTCGATCAGCGAACCGAACACGGTGTGCTTCTGGTCGGCCAGCTTCTCGTATTCCAGGTCGATGAAGCGGCGCGACAACTCGGTGCGCAACTGCGCCACCAGGCCGCCACCCAATTGCGCCAGCAACACCTGCGACAAGGCATTGGTCATCAACAGCGCCAACAGCCAGCCGATGCCCGCGAGCAGCGGATGCGCAATGCCGCCATGCAGGCCTTGCGATGCCAACCGGTTGATATGCGATAGCAAGGCCACCGTGCAGCCGGCGCTGGCACAGGACAGCAGCGCCGCGCCGGCGAGCGGGCGATAGTGCTGGCGGAGGAAGCGCTGCAGGATCATGGCCGGTGCCACCCCGCTCAGGCACTCAGCAGTTCGCGTTCGAACGCCGGGTTGCGCACATATTCGCCCAGGCGGCATTCCAGCAGCAGCGGCGAGGGGATATCGCATTGCGGATGCATGCGCAGCAGCTGGTGGATCGAGCCGGAAATGCCGCTCATCAGCCCGGGCGTGAACGCATCCCGGGCCAGGCCGCCGACGATGCCATGCTCCTCGATGCTGGACAGGATCACCGCGCTGCCCGGCATCGCCTCCGGCGGCAACAGTTCCGGCACCAGCTTGCTCGCACGCAGCAGCAGCTCCCACATGCTCAGGTCGCCATGGCACAGCGTATGGCTGTAGCCCCAACCGCCACGCCGCGCTGCATGCACCGCGCGGCGCAGCGTATCCAGGTGGCGCTCGCCACCGGTGCGCGCATAGAGATCGCAGGCGGCCAGGCCGATGCCGACGCTGCCGTGGCACCAGGTGTTGGGAAACTCGCGGCTGTCCGGCTTGCGCACGTCCAGCCAGTTGCCGAACTCCGGCAGGTACAGCGATTCCTCGAAATCGAAGGCGCGCTCGGCCAGCGCCAGCCAGCGCCGGCGATCCTCGGCGCTGCCGGCCGCGCTCAGGCCCAGCCGGGTCAGCACCCAGCCGATGCCGCTGGAGCCGTGCGCGAAACCGCCCAGCGGCTCGTCGTATACCGCCGCGGGCCAGCGCGCGCCGCGTGCATCGACGATGGCGGCCTGTTCGAGGCGTTGCGCGGCCTGCGCCGCCAGCGCTAGCCAGCGCGCTTCGCCGGTGGCATCGGCAAGCTGCAACAGCGGCACGATCGCGCCGGCCACGCCTTCGAGGATGTCGAAGTTGCGCTCCTCGCCGAACCCGCGCTGCTCCATCGCCTCGGCGCGCTGCGCCGCCACGGCGAGGAAATCGGCCTGTGGCCGGAACGCATGCAGCGTGAGCCAGGAGAGAATCTGCGAACCCACGCCGATAAAGCCGCCGACGGCTTCGACCGGGCGCACCCGCTCCGTGCTGCGCAACACCTTGAGCACGCCGTCCAGCGCCTCCGCCACACCGGCCACTTCGTCGGCGCGACCCGCGCGCATCTCGCGCTGGTAGGCGGCCAGCGTGACGGCCACGCCGCTCAGCCCGACATAGAGATTCGGCTGCAGGCTGCGCATGGCCCAGCCGGCGCGGCCGAGGATCGGGCTGATCCAGGTGACCGTGCCGTCGTTGCCGCGCACCGACAATTCGAGCAGCTCCTGCACGGTCAACGCCGCCATGGCGCGCCGGCGGCGATCCAGGTCCTGCGCGCTGGGATCGCGCGGACGCAGGTCGTAGGGCACGCGCTTGTCGTCGTTGAGGCGCGTGTTCAGATGCGCCGTCACCAGCGCGCCGCGGATGGTCAGCTCTTCCAGGTCCAGCCGCATCGCCTGCCAGGCCTGGAAGATTTCGTCGAGCTGCACCCGATCCAGTTCGTTGGCGAACACCGGCACGTCGCCGTAGCGCATGTCGTCGATCTCGGCGGCGATCGCTGCGGCTTCCTTCGGCGCGACCAGGGAGGCGGCCGAGTTCTTTTCCAGCAGGTCGCGTGCACGTTCGATCGCGGCGGGCTCGTCGTGCAGCGAGGCCGGATGCCACAGCATGCGCATCACCTCGACGTAGATCTGCGTCGGCCGCAGGATCTGCCGGATACGGCAGCCCAGGAATACGGACAGCTTCGGTGCCAGCGCGCCGTCGCGATGCAGCGCGGCGAAACGGCCGGTGAGCTGCTGGAAGCCGGCGACGATGTCGGGCCAGTAGCGCGAGATGTCCGGGCTCTCGCACGGATGGTTCCTGGCCATGTCGAGGTCGATGCTGACCAGGCCGACGCGCGCCTCGCTGGTGCCGTGGTTGACGATCTCCGGCACGCGGATCTTCGGCTGCTGCCCCGGCAGCGCGCCGATCGCCGAGATGTCCACGCCGTCCATGCCCAGCGCCGGTGCGCGGAACGGCACCAGGCCCGTGCGCAACACGGACGAGCGGATCATCGCGTCGGCCAGGTCCACCGCCTGCCCCAGCTCGGAGGCCTGCGGCGGCGGCTCGGGCACGAACAGGCTTTCCACGTCGACCACGCAGGGCACCGGGCCGCAGGCGATCAGGTTTTCGTGATGCACGTCGGTGCCGCCGAGCAGGCGCAGCACGGCGAGCCAGTGGCCGATGTTGCGGTAGAAGGTTTTCAGTTCGTCCTGGTTTTCGCAGTAGCGATGCTCGACGAAGGCGGTCCAGCCATAGGCGCCGCGGTCGAGCGCGGCGGGCACGCGGATGCGGTCAGCCGCGCCCTGAAAGAGATCGTGCAGGAAACTTTCCAGCGCCTGGTCGACGCGCAGCGAACGCGGCTTGTACATCACCTTGCCGCCTTCGAATGTCAATTGCGCGACCGACTGGCCGCCATCGTGCACGTCGCCCCGGCCAAGGCTCGCGCCGCACAGGTCGCCGGCGGGGCGGTTCAACAAGGCGGCGAGCGCATCGCGGTCGGCGACGATGCGCCGGGCCAGATCCACGATGGCCTTGCTCTGCTGGCCGAGCGCGCGTTGCAGCCGCGCCTCCAGCACCGGATAGCGGCGCCGCAGCGTGTCCTTGAACGCGTCCTGCGTGGCCAGCTGGAGAAACTGCGCGAACTTGCCGCTCTCGTCGGCTGCACTGAGCTGGCCGGACAGCTTGGCCGCGTGCAGCTCCAGCAGCAGGATGCGATTGAGCTTGCGCTCGGCGTTGTCGCGCAGCGCCTGTTGCGCTTCGCGTGCCAGGATCGCGCTTTCGCCGGCGCCGAGTCCCGGCAAGGTGCAGATGCTGTCGGCGAGCGACTGCCTGGCATCGGCGGTCAGGTAATCGATGATTCCCAGGAACGTATCGTTCGACGGCGCGTCGCCCATGCTCGACATCCGGCAAGAAAGATTGGAGAAGATCGTCCGCCGCCGCGGCGTGGCCACGGCGGCGGCGATTCACATCAACAGCAGTAGCCGGGGCGCGAAGCCGTGCAGCCGCTGCAGCGGGTATCCAGCGCGATTTCGGGGCTGGTCACGGCGGCGATGGTCGCCACCTGGCCTTCGGTGTACAGCGAGCCCGCCGGATTGGCGTAGCCGTCCACGTTGTCGGAGCCCTTCAGCCAGCCTTCCACGATGTGATCGATCTGCATGGGACGTACTCCTTGCGTTGAGTGTGCGCTCGAAATGACGCGTAGGCGTCCGCCGCAGTGAGCGCGGCTGCGGCGAAAACGAATGTCGATCAGCGGGACCGCGCACGAGCGGGACATGCATGCCGTGGCGAAGTGCAGCGTTGCAGCGAGGCGGATGCGGGTACTGCGTGGCGGGAGACGACGTCCATGGCGGCGTGCCTCCCCGTCCTTGCCTGTTCCATTACGCGATGCCCCCTGCATGCGTCCGTGGCCATCCGTCATGGCCGTGTCCTTGAAACGCCCCTCGTGGGGCGCGCCCTCATATCCGAAGGTTTATCAACCGCCCGGCCGCGTGAAGAGAACGTGATTCCGCATGGCATAAGGCCTGGCGAGGCGCGTCCGGTTTTTGTGGTCGTCGCATGAGATTGCGAAGCGCGAACGCCATCACATTCTGTCCGGCACTCATGACCTTCGACGGGTATGACGCCGCGTCGGCGCGAACGACGCTAAGCTGCATCGCTTACATCGCTCGCAAGGACAACGCATGAGCCGTCGTTCCGCTTCGCGCCGCCTGCCTGTTTCGCTTCGCTTCGCCGCCATCGCTTGCGCCGCCGCGCTGAGTACACCGGCCATCTTCGCCGCGCAGACCGACGGACCGCCGCCCGCGCGCCGCGTCGACGTGGTCGACCACGTCTTCGGCAACAGCCTGAGCGACCCGTATCGCTGGATGGAAGGCGAGAAGAATGCCGAGTTTCAGAAGTGGCTGGTGGCACAGGGCGACTACACGCGCGCCAAGCTCGATGCGCTGCCGACGCTGAAGGCCTGGCAGGAAACGCTGGGCAGGACCAGCGGCAACGAAGTGGTCTATCGCGCGCAGCGCTATGCCGGTGGCCGGCTGTTCTTCATCCGCCAGGAGGGCCAGGGCACCGGCACCCTGATGGTGCGCGAAGCCGACGGCAAGGAGCGCGTGCTGCTCGATCCGGCCACGCTGGCCGAGGGCGGCCACGCCTCGATCACGCTGTTCGCGCTCTCGCCCGATGGCAGCAAGGTGGCCGTCAATACGGATCGCGGCGGCGCCGAAGTTACGCGCCTGGAAGTGTTCGATGTGCAGACCGGCAAATCCACCGGCGATGCGGTCGAGCCGGTGTGGGGCGAATTCGGCGCCGACTGGCTGCCCGACAGCAGCGGCTTCGCGTATACACAGATGGCACCTGAAGACCAGCGCACGGATGGCGATCCGATCCAGGACATGCGCCTGCGCTTCCATCGGCTCGGCACGCCGGTAACGCAGGATCCGACCCTGCTGCGCGCCGGCACGGGCGAAGGCGTCAATGCCTCGTTCGCGATTCCCTCAAATCGCTTTCCGCAAATCGACTTTCCCGCCGGATCGCGCTGGGCCATCGCCGCGGCGACAGGCGCGCAGCCGGAAACGCGCTATTGCGTCGCGCCGCAGGCCGAGGCGATCAAGCCGGGCGTGAGCTGGCGTTGCATCGCCGAACTGGACGACAAGGTGGAAGAGGCGGCCATCCATGGCGACATGCTTTACCTCGTCTCCGCGCGCAAACATTCCAACGGCGAGGTGCTCGCCATCGATCTCTCGAAACCGGATGCGTCGCTGGCGCAGGCGCGCTCGATCCTGCCGCTGGAAGACGACGAGATTGTCGTCGGCCTCAGCCTGTTCGATACGCAGAAAGTCGCCACCGCGCGCGATGCCCTGTACGTCAAGGTGACCCGGAACGGCATCGACAGCGTCCGCCGCATCGATTACCGCAGCGGCAAGATCGATAGCGTCTCGATGCCACTGACCGGCGCCGCCTCGCTGTTCCATGCCGACAACGACGAGGATGGCTTCCTGCTGGCCTTGCGCGGCTGGACCACGCCGGCCAAGGCCTGGCGCTACGACAGCAAGGACCGGTCCATGCACACGCTCGGCCAGGACCAGACCAGCCCGGCCGACTACAGCATGATCCAGATCAGCGAGACCGAAGTGACCAGCCAGGACGGCACGCGCGTGCCGCTGACCGTCCTGCACCGCAAGGACGCCGTGCTCGACGGCAACCATCGCGCCATCCTGTGGGGTTACGGCAGCTACGGCTTGTCGCAGGTGCCGGTGTTCAATCCGATCCGGCTCGAATGGGTCAAGCACGGCAACATCTTTGCCTATGCGCACGTGCGCGGCGGCGGCGAGAAGGGCGAGGCCTGGCACCAGGCCGGCAAGGGACCGAACAAGCACAAGGGCGTGGAGGATTTCATCGCCAGCGTGGAAGCGCTGAGCAAGCTCGGCTACAGCCGCCCCGAACGCACCGGCCTCATTTCCGGCAGCGCCGGCGGCCTGCTGATCGGCGGTGCGCTGGCCAACTACCCCAAGGCGTTCGGCGCGGCGGTAGTCCGTGTCGCCATGCTCAACCCGGTGCGCCTGATGCAGGCGCCCAACGGCGCCAACCAGGTCGGCGAGATGGGCGATCCGCGCAAGGCCGCGGATTTCCCCTTTATCCTGGCCATGGATCCGTACCAGAACCTCAAGCCGAAGACCGCCTATCCATCGGTGATGCTGGACGTAGGCCTCAACGACAGCCGCGTCGCGCCGTGGGAGAGCGGCAAGTTCGCCGCGAAGCTGCGCGCTTCCAGCACCAGCGGCAAGCCGGTCTGGATCCGCACCAATGCCAACGGGGGGCATGGCATCCAGGTGTCGCTCGGTGCGGAAGCGACCGAGTTCGCCGATATCTACGCGTTCCTCGACGCGCAGCTGCCTACGCGCTGAGCGTTTCCTGCGCCGGAGGTCTCGATCCGGGGCCTTCGGCGGTGACGCCCAGCTGCCGGCGTACTTCCTCGTAGATCGCGGCCGCCACGCGCGGATCGCTGCCCATGTTCGCCAGCTCTTCTTTCGACACCCAGTCGACCGAGGCGCGATAGGCATCCTTCTGCTGCTTCATCCGGCGGCGTTGCGCCTCCAGTTCTTCCGCGCTGCCCAGCATCCTGACGCGCAACTGCGGCTCGGCTTCCAGGCGGCTGCGCAGGCGCACCATGTGCCGGTCCATCACCACCTGCGTGAGCGTGCCGTACGGATGGAATTCGTTGTCGATGGTGGGCGGCGATCCGATCTTGCTTGCCGCTTGCGCATTGCTGGTGACGATGAAGTGCCCGTTGCCAAGCTCCGTGGTGTAGCCGACACAGTGCCTGGTCTTCAGCGTGCGCAGGAAGAACCGCGGCGCGTCGATCCAGCGCCCGTTGCCCAGTCCGCGCAGCAGCATGCGCCACAGGCGATCCATGCGCGGCCTGACCTGGTAGTAGTCCGCCGCCACCGCGCCGTGCGCGGAGACCATGCTGCGGATATAGGTGCGCGCCAGTATCGTGGTGGGCGAATGGGAAACCTCGGCGATCTCGACATCGCACAGATGCCGGAAAGCCTTCGCTTCGTGCCGTGCCTGGAATTCGCGATACGCACGAAGATCCAGATGCCGGAACTGCGCTTCGTCGACGGGCAGGTAAGTGAACTCGCCGCCGTACATGGATTGCATGCTGGCGATGATGCGCTGCGCCGCCTGCCGGATCGATTCGTTCATGAGCCCCCTCCCCTGACGAACGATGGGTGGATGCGATATCCACCGCGAAAGCAGCGCGAGGATATCGCATCGGGGACTGGCTATTTATCGCTGAAAAATAGCTTGCTTGAAGCTGTCGAACATCAACCCATCGACAGCAAGATCGCCACGCAGGCAACGGCATTGTTTGCCGCGTGCAGGGCGATCGACGCACCCAGGCCGCGCGTGCGGCGCACCAGCCATCCCGCCAGCAAGCCTATCGCCAGGTAGAACACGAAATGCTGCGCATCGAAATGCAGCGCGGCGAACAGCAGCGCCTGCCACGCGTTGGCCCACCCGAAGCTGATGTGCCTGGCCAGCCCGCCGAGGATGAAGCCGCGAAACACCAGCTCCTCGTAGAGCGGCACCAGCACGGCAATCAGCGCGAGTGCCAGCGCTGGACCGCCGACATGATGGGCGGCGAGGATCAGCGTCGCGACCACGCGGTCGTGCGAGTTGACTTGCGCGGGCGCCGCGGTATGCGGCGCATGCGCCAGCGCCCATACCACCAGGATCTTCAGCACCGACCACACCAGCACCGTGACGACAGCGGCCTTCAGGCCCTGATCGCCGGCCCAGGCGCGCCACGGAAGGCGCCACGCCACGCAGGCCAGCAGCGCGGCGCCGGCCAGGACGGTCGCCAGGTACAGGGTGAATACCGTGGCCTGTTCGCCGGCGAGCATGGAGCGCGCGCCCTCCAGCGCCGGCAGGCTGTCCCCTGCCCACAGCATCGGCACCGCCGCGCTCGCCACCAGGAACGCGCCCAGGCCCCACCACATGTGGCGCAGGCCGATCGGCTCGAACAGCGACAGCGTCGGCTTGTTGAGCCTGGCCCGCACCGTGCCCCGATAGTGCGCGGGAAACGCGAGCAAGCCCGGCATGCATGCCAGGAACAACAACGTGGCCAGGAGAGCCAGCGCCAGCGGCGCCAGCGAGATGGAGAACAGCTGGCGCGGATCGCCGGTCAGCCATTTGCCGTAGGCCACCAGCAGCGGCATGGTGATGCCGGTCTTGCCGAACCATTCGTGCAGCGCCGTTTCCGCTGCCTTGCCATCCTTGCGCGCCGCGGCGATCTCCATGCGCAGCTTGAACTGCTCCGGGTTCTGGTAGGCCGGCTGGACTGTGATATGGCTCAGTGCATCGGCAGCTTCCGCCGGCATGCCCGCCAGCAGATACACGCGCGCCTTCAGCCAGGCATCGATCGGCGCCTTGGCCTGTTCGGCGCGGCGCAGTTCGGCCAGTGCGGCCGCTGGACTGAGTTTGTCCGCGGCAAGGCGTACGCGCTGCGTTTCAAGCCAGGAACGCTCCGCCGGCGGCGGCGCGCTGGCGAGCATCGCTTCCGCATCGGCCTGGTGGCCGGTATCGCAGAGATAACGCAAGGCCGTCACCAGCTGGTCGCTGCCCGGATCCAGCCGCACCGCGGCGAGCGCTTCCTCGCCGGCAAGCTTGGTCTGCTTGGCCGCCGTATGGCCGCGGGCCAGCACGGCATGCAAGCGGGCGCGCTGCTTGGGAGTCCAGCGATCGCTCGCCGGCAGCAGACCGTTGGCGAATTCCAGGCTTTCCTTGCCGTAACGATGCTCGGCCACGTAGAGGTTGGCTTCGGCATCGCCCTGGAAACGGTCAGCCAATTGCTTCTGGCAAGCCTGGTAGTCGTTCTGGGCGTCCTCCGCCCAGGTGACTTCTTCGCTGTCGGCAAACATGGCGACGAAGTCGCAGCGAGCGATCACCAGCGCCACGTCAGCCGGGTGCGCGGTTTCCTCACGCGCATAGGCGCCAAGCAATTTCACATAGGCAAGCTGTTGCCGGTCCGACACCTGCTCGAATGCGCGCGATGGCGTGCGCAGCACGTCGGCCGCAACGGATGCATCGTCATTCGCCGCGCAAGGCAAGGCGGCGGCCAGACAGGCCGCCGCCAGCCAGGCGCGCACACGGCGCGCCGCGATCATTCCGCCAGCCCGCCTCCCGCAGGAAGCGCATTCGCCTCCTCGGCCTTGAAGCGGTGATAGGCAAAGGTGCCGCGCACGCCGCTGATGAAACACAGCAGCAGGATCACCGCCAGGAAGATGCCGAAGCGCATGCTCTGCGGCTGGGTGATCACCTGGAACACCTTCTCGATCCCGAACAGCACCAGGCCCGCGATGGCGAAGCCCTTGGAACGCGCATGAATGCGCCATGCAATGATGGCGAACAGCACGGCGTCGACATACGCCGACGGGCGAATGCCCATCACGCCGGTCGAGGCAAAGACGCTGATGGTTGCCATGATGGCGGTGACGGCGGCGCAGAACACCGCCGCCCACATGCCCTGGTTCGATGCCTGCTCCGCATCGGCGATATTGCCGAACGTCGGCCAGTACCAACGTGCCGGCTCGCTACGCTTAGCCACGTGTTTTCCCCTGTGATACGGCCCCCCTGGCCGCCGGCGCACGTTAGCACGGTGAATCGGCGTGCGCATGCCATCCGCGGCCATGCGGCCGCGGATGGCCCCGGGCAAGTCAACGGACGCGCGTGAAGTAGTGCGTACGCATGATCGGCACGCCGTGGTCGCCGAAGTACACGGCGGTTTCGACCAGGGATTTGCCATCCGGAGCGGCCGTGTAGATGCGCGTCGATCCGGGCACGCCACCCTTGCTGAGCGCCATGATCAGCACGTTGGCGCCCGGGCTCTGCAGCGCGACGGTATCGGCCTCCATGCCGCCCTTGATCGGCGCGGCCGAACCATCGAGCGCGGCCGTGGACACCGAGTGCATCTGCACACCGCCGGCATCGACGATGTCGACCTCGGTCTTCCACTTGCCCTCGCCCGCATCGGCGAAGGTGAAGGTGACACTCTTCGGACGTGCCGCCGGCGGCATGGTCAGGCGCGCGGTATCGACGGCCCAGGTGCCAAGCAAGGGGGACGCGCCAGATGGCGCCGCCATGGCGGGCGCACCCTGGATCAGGCCACAAAGCAACACAGCAGCGCAGAACGCTTTCATGGGGACACTCCGTGGGGTGGGTGCCGGCAGCGTACGGCAAAAATCCTCGCGCTGAAGGCTCAATGGCTTGCCTCGCCGATGTCCTCTACATAGACCAGCTCGCACGCGCCGTTGCCGGTGTCGTCCCGCGACATCGAGGTATGCCATTGCCAACCATCCGGCCGGCTGGCATCGACCAGGAAGCCGCGCAGATGGATCACTTCCCCGGGCCGCACGCGATCCAGCGCGCGATGCACCGCGTCGTCCGCGGGAATCATGTGCATGTTGGCGCTGGAGGTTTCGATGTCGCGGCGAGGGATCGGGAAATCGTCGACGTGCCAGTAGTAGAAGCGATTGGCCTGGCTGATCGAGATCTTGTCCAGCACGGCGCTGTCGGACATCGGCCCCCAGCCCAGCGCGAGATCCACCGGGACGAGCGAGGCGCCGGCATCGAAGCGGTAGTCCTCGCGCGAGAGCACGCGCGCGGTCAGCTCGAAGCGGGCGCGGGTGACGAGGGTGACCTGGCCCAGTTGCAGGCGGGTGCCGCCGGCGATGTCTTCCTGCATGGGTGCGCCGGTGACCAGCACGCCGGCGGCGGGCGGGGGCGGGCGCTGCCGCCACTTGTGCAGGACGACCAGGCCGACCAGCACCGCTATCAGTATGAAAACCCACTTGCGCATGGATCGCCCCCCCAAAGGCGAAATTTTTCCTATACCGGCGTAGGTTGGGGTGAGCCATAGGCGAACCCCAACAGCACCACCTTCATGCGCCCCGCATCGTTGGGGTTCGCCTATGGCTCACCCCAACCTACGAGTCGGTGCTTTATGACGCCCGCGGTAGCTTACCGCGCGCCATCTGCTCGATCATCCGCCCGAACTCGACCGCCGCCGGCGTCTTTCCCCCGGCGCTCCAGATCAGCGTGAAATCCACCTTGGACAGCGATGGCAGGCCGTACTGGCCGTCGACGATCTTCATGCCGGGCTCCACGTCGTCGCGCGCCAGCACGGTGATCGCCAGGCCCGCAAGTATGGCGGCGCGGATGCCCTGCTGGCTCTGCGAAGTGAACACCACGTGCCACGGCACGTCTTTTCCTTCCAGTGAAGCAATACCGACCTGGCGGTTGATGCATGGCGAGGGGAAGAACGCGAACGGCAGCGATGCGTCCGCCGGCACATCGAAGGTTTCCGCGGCAACCCACACGAACTGCGTGCGACGCAGCGGCGTACCCTCCTTGTCAGCCGGCGCCGTCATCACCACGGCCAGGTCCAGTTCGCCGGCCTTGATCATTGGCATCAGGTCCAGGTTCATGCCGACGCTGACATCGAGCCGCACCGAGGGAAACGCGCGGCCGAACTGGCACAGCAAGCTGGGCAGGCGATCGCCGAGGAAATTCTCCAGCACGCCGAAGCGCACCACGCCGGAAATCGGCGACGGGCGGAAGCGCCGCGCCATGGTGTCCAGCGTGTCGAGGATCTTCTGCGCGTATTGCAGGAACTCCTCGCCGTCTTCCGTCAGCGTCAGCGCACGCGTGGTGCGATAGAGCAGCTGCCGACCCACCTGCTCTTCCAGGCGGCGGATCTGATGGCTGATCGCCGATTGCGTGAGGTTGAGGCGCTGCGCGGCACGGGTGAAACCGCCAGCGTCTTTGACGGCGACGAAGGCGCGCAGCAGGGCGGGGTCGAAGTCCATGGGATTAATGACGCCCTTTAATGGGGGCTACAAAAATAAATCATTTCCGTCATGGATGGCGTGTGCCGAGAATAGAGACAGCAACCTTCGCGCGGCAGCCCGAACCGGCGCGCCCCGCCCTCTTTCCCTGCGATACATGCATCGCGCGGCGTCCGCGTGCGGCCAGCGTCTGCTCCGCCATGCCCTCGCCCATTCGACCCGGAGCTATCCCGTGCCTCTCTCCACCGCTCATCGAAATGGTGTCGCCGCGGTCGCGATCTGCCTCGCTGCGCTGATGTTCGGGCTGGAGATCTCCAGCGTCCCCGCCGCCCTGCCCACGCTGGAGCAACAGCTGCATGCCGGCTTCAGCGGCGCGCAGTGGATCATGAATGCCTACACCATCGCCTGCACCACCGTGCTGATGGCCTCCGGCACCCTGGCCGACCGCTACGGACGCAAGCGCCTGCTGCTGCTCAGCGTGCTCGCGTTCGGCATCACCTCGCTGGCCTGCGGACTGGCGCGCGACGCATCGGCGCTGATCGCCGCGCGCTTCCTGCAGGGCATGAGCGGCGGCGCGATGGTGATCTGCCAGATTGCCGCCTTGTCGCACCAGTTCCAGCAAGGGCCGGCGCGCAGCCGCGCCTTTGCGGCCTGGGGCACCATCTTCGGTGTCGGCCTGGGTTTCGGGCCGATGATCGGCAGCGCCATCGCCGTGCTGCTCGATTGGACCTGGGTGTTCCTGATCCAGGTGCCGCTGGCGCTGGTCACGCTGGGCTTGATCGCGTGGAGCGTGGACGAGTCGCGCGATCCGCAAGCCAGGCAGCTGGACGTCGCGGGCATCGTATCGATGTCGCTGGCCGTGTTCGGCTTGACGTTCTTCATCACGCAGGGGCCGTCGCTGGGGCTGCGCCATCCGCTGGCGCTCACTGCCCTGATGGGCTCGGCCGCCAGCTTCATTGCCTTCGTGTACGTGGAAAAGCACCGCGCGCATCCGATGTTCGACTTCTCGGTATTGCGCATCCGCCCGTTCTCCGGCGCGCTCTACGGCTCGATGGGCATGAACTTCAGCTTCTGGCCGTTCATGATCTACCTGCCGATCTATTTCCAGTCGGTGCTGAGTTATGGCGTCGTGGCCTCGGGCGGTGCGCTGCTCGCCTACACCTTGCCCACCCTCGTGGTGCCGCCGCTCGCCGAACGCTTGACGGTGCGTTATCAGCCGCGCGTGGTGATTCCGGCGGGGTTGTTCACTATCGGACTCGGTTTCTTCGTCATGCAACTGCACGGTGCGCTCGGCTTGCCGGCGCTGCTGGCGGGTTGCGCACTGGCAGGCATCGGCCTGGGCATGACCAACACGCCGGTGACGAATACGACGACCGCTTCGGTGCCCACGGCGCGCGCCGGCATGGCGTCTGGCATCGACATGAGTGCGCGGCTGATTACGCTGGCCATCAACATCGCGTTGATGGGGTTCCTGTTGATCGAAGGCATTCTTGCGCACCTGGAACATGCCGGCCCGGGTGCCGCGGATGCGGTGTCGTTGCGCAACCTCGCCAACCGGATCGCCGCCGGCAATCTTTCTTCCCACAACACGCTCGCGCACGATGCACTCGTGCACGGCTTTCATTGGGTGATGCTCTACGGCGGTATCGGCGCATGGCTACTGGCGGCAGCCAGCTTCGTCACTTTCGGTTCGAGTCGAAAGGAACTTGCCGCGCCGAAATGCTGCGCGACGGATGCCGGCAGCGCCTGACGCTAAGGCGCCCCGCGCTTCGCACCGAAGATGCCAATGGCGGCGCCCAGGATGATGCCAAGCGCAATGCCCACCGCGAGATTGCCCAGGGCCACGCCCAGCGCCGTCCCGATGGCGACACCTACGGCAAGACCGATGCCGACCGTCTTGCGTTGTTTGCTATTGCTCTCATCTGACATGACGATCTCCTCTGCGGATCACGCGTTTCCGATCAAACGAACAAGGCGCTGGAAGAACGCCTGGGCTCGCATCGGCCATGAAGACGCACCCACTTATCGAATCGCCGGCGTCAACGCCTTCGCCGCCTCGGCGGCGATCTCATCCTGCACCTTCAACTTGTCGCCTGCCGAGCGATCGTAAGTTGCCGACCACACCACGAAGCCATCGCCCGCGCGCACCAGCCGCGCTGCCACGCGCATGGTCTCGCCGGATTTGCGCACGCTGCCGTCGAGCACATAGGCCACGCCGAGCGACTTGGCAATCTCGGCTACCGGCACCTGCTTGTCCTTGTAATAGAACGAGGAGGTCGGCGCGGATACCTGCATGCCGGGGAACGTGCTCAGCTTGTCGATCAGCTCCTCGGTCATGCCGTCGGCGAACGGCTCCTCGCTCATCTTGTCGGTGAGGTCGAGGAAGGGCAGCACGGCGACGGTGCGGGCGGCAGGCGCGGCGGCCGGGTGGTCGCGCAGCAGCCAATAGGACGAGACCGCACCGCACAGCAGCAGCACGACGCCGAGCGCCAGCGCGGCGCCCAGCAAGGCGCCCCGGCCTTGCCTGGGAAGCTTGATCGGTTCCGGCTTTGCCGCCGCGGAGACGGGAGCCGGTGCGGCGTGCCTATCTGAAGACGTTTCCACGGTCGCGATCAGGCGATACCCCCGCCGCGGCACCGTGGCGATATAGCTGGGCTGCTTCGGATCGTCCCCCAGCAAGCGGCGCAGCGAGGTCACCGCCTGGTAGACCGAATCGGGCGTGACGATGACGCCGGCCCACGCCTCATTGAGCAGTTCGTCGATGCTGACCACCTCGCCGGCACGATCGGCCAGGCACAGCAGCAGGCGCATGCTGCGGGCCTCCAGCCGCTGGGTGGTGCCGTCGCGGGAAATCTGGTCGGCGACCGGGTCGACCATCCAGTCGCCGATACGCAAGGTGCCCCGCGTCGGGCGCTCGGGGTCGGACGGCATGTAACTCACTGTTTATCGCCACCTGGGGAAAGCCGCCGGATAGTCGCACCAACGTTTGCGGGCCACAACCGAACGCGCCCAGGCCCAGCTTCAGAAGTCTTCAGGCCATTTCAGAAGCTTTTTCAGGACTTCCCCTGCGGCCGCCGGCGATGGTGCCGGGGCACGCCGCCGCCGATCCGCCGCGGCCTGCGCCCAACCCAGACCTGGAGCCACCCACATGATCCGCCGATCCGCCTTCGCCCTTGCGCTCGCCCTTGCCACCTGCCCGCTCTGGGCCATGACCTACACCCTGGAACCCAATCACTCGATGGGCACCGTCCGCTGGGCGCACCTGGACTTCGCCTATCCCACCGCGCAGTTCACCCGTGTCGAAGGCACATTGGAGTTCGACCCGGCCGAGCCGACCAAAGCCTCGGTCATGGTCACCATCCCGCTGGCCTACCTCAGCAGCGGCATTCCCGACCTGGACGAGGATCTGCGCTCTCCCGCCTTCTTCGACCTGGCTCGCTTCCCCCATGCCACCTTCAAGAGCACGCGGGTCGAAACCACCGGGATGGCCAACCAGCTCAAGGTGACCGGCAACCTCACCGTGCGTGGCGTCACCAGGCCGGTCACCCTGGACGTGACGATCAACAAGATCGGCGAGAACCCGCGGCTGAAGCTGCCCGCGGTGGGTTTCGAAGCGATGGCCAGGCTCAAGCGCTCCGACTTCGGCCTGGGCAAGTTCGTGCCGCAGGTAAGCGACGAGGTGACGCTGCATATCACTACGCAGGCGGATGAGGCGAAGGGGTATGCGGCGTATCTGAAGAAGGATGCGGAGGAAGAAGCGGCGGCGAAGGCGAAATAATCAGTTCGCCATCGCGGCACCAACTTGTCATCCCGGCGCAGGCTGGGATCCAGTGGCGATGTGCAGCACGAAGGCCTCAACGCAAAAGCGTTGGTGTCGTGCAGTGACAATCGAACGGTGACGCTACTGGATCCCGGCCTGCGCCGGGATGACGAGCCATGGGTGCATGACGCCCTGTGGGTGCATGGTGCCTACGGATGGTGACGAGCCATGGGTGCGTGACAACCTATGGGCGCGTGGCGACGGCAGGATCGATCGGCGTCATGGCATTGACGACGTCCTCGAACGCCTGCGCATAATTCTTCACGTTCTCGCCGTAGCCGGAAATGCCGCCGTTGTACAACTTCGCGAAGGCATCGTAGTCGCCGTTGTTGAGATCCTTCTTCATCTTAGGGGTTGCACCGATGAGTTGCGTCATCGATGCGAACTGGTTGTACGCATTGTCCTTCAGCGATTGGTACATCGCGTCGGCGGACGCATAGCCCACCTTGTCGTGATTGAAGCCCATCACCTGCCCGGGGCCCATTGAGATGGACGCCGCGGCGGCCTCCGGATCCATGCCATAGGCATAGTTGAACGCATCCCAGTTGATGTCCTGGTCCTTGGCGGTGCCGGTGGGATGCAGCGAATGCCAGTCGTTCGGATCGCCGGTGGCGTTGAACTTCTGTCCCTTGTAGCTGATGGCATGGTTGTAGGTGAAATGCTGGTCGAATTCCGCCTGCTGTGCGGGATCGATGAAGCCGGCGAACTTGTGCGCCTCGAAACGGATCGTCATGCGTGCATTGGGATCGATCGTGCCACCCGTCTCCTGGGTGATGATGCCCAGCACGTCCTTGACCTTGATGCCGGCCGCATTGGCCAGGCCTTCGATGGCCAAGCCGTATTTGTTGTAGGTCTCGGCCGCGGTGAGCTGCACGCCGGTCAGCTTGCTGGTATCGATGGTGCCGATGCTGCCCGGGCCGGATTCGATCGACGGCGGCGTCGTCAGCATGGCCTGCAGCGCCAGCGACGAGAGATTGGCCTGGCGCAGATCGGCAGCCTTGATGGCGTAATCCTTGGCGATCGATTCGATCGTCTCGCCGGGCATCACCGTATGTTCCATCACCATGCGCGGATTGGCCGCCGGGATGTCGAGACTGACGCCAGCCCAGGGCTGTACGTCCTTCACCGCATCCTGCAGTTCGGGCAGCGAGCTGGTGAAGTCGAAGCTGCCTGAGGCCGCCTGCAGCAGATCCGGATTGGCGGCGCGAATGGCATTGGCATCGATGTTGTAGCGTGCGGCCAGCGAGTCGACCGTTTCGCCGGGCGCCACCGCGTGGGTGAAATCCAATCCTGCGGTGGCGGAGGGGATGGAAAGGGTGGTGCCCGCGACGGCATCCGGCTGCGGCGAGCCGCCGTAAGGCGTCGCCCCCTGGCTGTTGAACGACTGGGTCGCGGAGTTCTGGCTGTCGCTGCCGCCAACGCTGCTGGTCGAGGTCATCGGAGTCGCTCCCTGCCGAAGGCTATGCTCGATAGACCCCGAATCTAGTGCGATTCGGCCGGGAAATTTACTAGGGTGTTCCCTAGCCCCGCACCGGCAATAAAAAAGGACGGAGGCGGCCGTATCTCCCTGGCCACCGCCGTCCCCTGTTCGGTGCATGTCTGGTGGAGCTAGCTGACTGCCCACATGGATGGATCGATCATGTAGGACGTTTCCGGCCGAATACCCATGCGCTTCAGGACGGATATCAGTTGATCGCGCGCCCGCACTTGCCGGTCGCCATCCAGCGGGTCCCATGCGGAACGGATATCGCTGTCGTTGGTCATCAGCACGATCGCGTTGCCACGCCCCGCCTTGACCACGGTCATGCCGCGATCCTGGTTAATTACGGGCTGACCGGCTTCAGTCCAGCCCATCAGAGCGCAGACCTGGTACATGGCTTGCGGGTAAGGCAGTTTGTCGGCCATGGAATTCCCCTGCTTATCGAGGATTGAAGTCTAAAGATCCGGCAGGGAGACGGCTTGACGCTCCGTCTCATTCGTTGGCTATCTGCCATCGCCGGACTTCAGCGCGCCGCCATCCCGGACAAGCCAGGCTCTTGCACTAGCAGATGCTGCCGAACACAAGGATCATGACGCGATGAATGCAGCACCCTCGCAAGATCTCACCGCCAGGCAGGCGCTGGAGCGCATGCTCGAGCTGATCCGCGGCATCCACGGCATTACCGATGTGACGCCGGCACTGCTGCAACGGACGATGGGCAAGGACGTGCGCCGGATCGAGGAAGGGCACTTCGGCTTCGGCCAGCGCCTGCCGGGGAACTGGGCGTTCAGTGTGGAGCGCTATCTCCTGCAGCCGCATGATGCCCCGCAACTGGAGCTCGGCTTCGACCCCATCCCGAATACCGAGGCTGCCGCCGTAACAGCCTGCGAACCGGACTACGCCGCTTTCAGTTCCTCGTTGGAGGGCATGGGCTTCGCGCGCCATTCCGCCTACGGCGAACACGGGCGGTGGCTGTACGACGCCTTCGACAAGCCGGGCATCCATGTCGAAGTGCACCCCATGCTTGCCCGGGCCAAAGATGACGCCGATGCACAGGGTACGCGCTGCGTGCAACGGGTATTGCTGCGATAAGAAGACCAAGCACTCAACTTTCCCCCACACCCGCCGATACCACCAGCATCACGGAGTAACCGGCTCCGTATCTCGGAGCGACACATGCTGGTCCTGGTTGGCGCCGTCGTGGTGCTTGGATGCGTTATCGGCGGTTTCCTGCTGTCCCACGGCCAGATGGCCGCGCTGTGGCAGCCCTATGAGTTATTGATCATCGGTGGCGGCGCGCTGGGCGCCTTCCTCTCGGCGAATCCGGTCAAGGTGGTGAAGGGCGCGTTGCATGATGCCATCGGCCTGCTGAAAGGGCCCAAGTACCACAAGCAGGATTATGTCGACCTGCTGTCGATGCTCTACGACCTGTTCAGCCTGATGCGCAAGGAGGGCCTGCTCAGCGTGGAACAGCATGTGGAGGATCCGCAGTCCAGCTCGCTGTTCTGTGCCTATCCGCGCCTGCTGCGCGAGCACCACCTGATCGAGTTCACCACCGACTGCCTGCGTCTGATGGTCGGCGGCAGCATGAATCCGCATGAGCTGGAGCAGCTGCTGGAAGTGGAGTTGGATGCGCATCACCACGAGGCCATGGCACCCGCGCTGGCGGTGACCAAGATGGCCGATGCGCTGCCCGGCTTCGGCATCGTCGCCGCCGTGCTCGGCATCGTCACCACCATGTCGCAACTCGACGGCGATACCTCGCGCATCGGCATGCATATCGCCGGCGCACTGGTCGGCACCTTCCTCGGCATCCTGCTCTGCTACGGCTTCGTCGGCCCGCTGGGTGCAGCGATGGAGAACCGGGTGCAGGAGGACGGCAAGGCCTTCGAGTGCGTGAAGATCGCCTTGCTGGCCAACCTGCGCGGCTACAACCCGAAGGTATCGGTGGAGTTCGCGCGCAAGTCGCTGTCGACCAACGCGCGTCCGGGCTTCCAGGATCTGGAAGATCACCTCAAGGCGCCGCGCGCCAAGGCCACCGCATGAGCGAGCAAGGCCAGCTGCCGCCCATCGTGGTGCGGCGGGTGAAGAAGCGCGGCCACGGCGGGCATCACGGCGGCGCCTGGAAGGTGGCCTATGCCGACTTTGTCACGGCGATGATGGCGTTCTTCCTGGTCATGTGGCTGATCGGCGCCGGCACGCGCGAGCAGCGCGCGGCGATCTCCGAGTATTTCAAGAACCCGAGCATGACGCAGGGCACGGCCACCATGGCTCCGCCGGGCCAGACCGGGCCAGGCGGCGCGAGCACCAGCATGATCAAGCTCGGCGGCGCGAAGGATTTGCCACGCTCTCCTGGCGGCAAGAGCCAGGGCGGCGCGACGGCCAGCGTGGACCCTAAGGAAATCGAGAAGGAGGCGCGCCGGCAGGAGCGCGCGCGGCTGGAAGAGCTGATGCAGCAGTTGCAAGCGGCGATCCAGAGCAGCCAGGCGCTGGCGCCGTTCAAGGACCAGTTGCTACTGGATATTACGCCGGAAGGCTTGCGCATCCAGATCGTGGACAAGCAGAACCGGCCGATGTTCGACCTGGGTAGTGCGCGCTTGCGGCCGTATACCGCGACGATCCTGGAAGAGCTGTCCGGCTTTATCAATCGGGTACCGAACCGGATCAGCCTGTCGGGGCATACCGACGATGCGCCGTATACCAGCGACCATCATTACGGCAACTGGGAGTTGTCGGCGGATCGCGCGAATGCGGCACGGCGGGCATTGCTCGATGGCGGCCTGGCCGAGGACAAGATTGCACGCGTCGTGGGGTTGGCGGCATCGGTGCCGTTTGACCGCGCCAATCCCGGCGATCCGATCAACCGGCGGATCAGCATCATCGTGATGAACAAGCAGGCGGAGGCGTCGTCGTTGTCGCAGGAGGCCGGGCCTGTCGTCGCCATCTCGAAGGAAGCTACGCTTCCCTCCGTGGCGCCTCTCGTTCTTGCTCCGCCATCGGCTCCCTAGCCCTCCCGCACTTGGCCGCCACATCGATGCGTTGTAGCGTCACGACCCCACGTGTCGGAGTCGCACCATGCTCTCCCGCTCGCACCTGCTTCTCGGCCTGCTGCTTCCTGGAATTCTGCTGCGCCCAACCGCATTCGCCGCATCAGCAACCGATACCGCCCCCACGACGGGCTCGCGCGTCTCTCAACTGCTCGCCAGGCTCGACCAGGTCAAACGCATCGGCCCCGTGGCCATCTCGCCCGATGGTTTGCACGTAGCCTGGCTGCTGCAAGGCAAGCAGCCGACGATCCAGCTGACAGATATCGCCGGCCACCGCGCGCAGGCACTGAACACGGGCACGGAACTCGCCGGCTGCGCCAAGCGCGACATTGCCTGGGCGCCCGACTCGCAGGAAATTGCCTTCATTGCGGACTGCGGTCATGACCTGACCAACACCCAGGCGGTGCACAACGATATCTATCTCGTCGGCATCGACAACAAGACTGCGCCGCGCCGGCTGGCCGAGCTCTCCGGCTATGCGCGTGCCCTGGCCTGGACGAAGGACGGCAGATCGCTGGACTTCCTCTACGTGTCCGGCGCCACGCGCCTTGCCAACGCTGTCGCAGCAGGCAAGGCACGGGTGGGCGTGATCGGCGAAGGCGATCTCGAACTGCAGCGTGTCGGCAGCATCGACGTCGCCAGCGGCACGTTACGCACGCTGACGGCGGATACGCTGTACGTCTACGAATTCGAACGCTCGCCGGACGGCACGCAGATCGCCTATACCGCCGCGCCGCCGCCGGGCGACGGCAACTGGTGGGTGGCCAAGCTTTATGTGCAAGAGGCAAGCGCCAACATGGTGCAACGCGTGGTAGCCGATCCGGCCACCATGCAGGGCTCGCTGCACGGCCTGCAGATGGCGTTGCCGCGATGGTCGCCGGATGGCGCACGAATCGCTTTCATCGGTGGACTGATGAGCGACCAAGGTTCCAATGGCGGCGATCTCTACAGCGTGCCGGCCGCGGGTGGCGTGGTGAGCGACCTTACGCCCGGTACCGCGGTGACGCCGCGATGGTTCGCCTGGACAGCGCAGGACACGCTGCTGGTCAATCAGAACGTCAAGGGGCAGGTGCAACTTGCCGCCTATACCTTGAGCGGAGACCGCGCCAGCATACAGGCGCCCTACTTCAACCTGCCGGCGACCATCGGCACGGGCAGCTCCGCCCTTTCGCTGTCGCTTTCGGCCGATCACCAGCGCCTGGCATTTCAGCAGAGCACATTCGAACAAGCGCCGGAGGTGCATGCCGGCACGCTGGGCCACACGCCGCCGCCGGCGATCACTTCGCTCAACGCCGCGGTGAAGCCGGATTGGGGCAAGGCGGTATCGATGGAATGGACCAACGAGGGCCACCGTGTGCAGGGCTGGTTGATGTATCCGGCGAACTATGACCCGCACAAGACCTACCCGTTGATCGTCAACGTGCACGGCGGTCCGTCCTGGGACGTGCTGCCGTACTGGCCCGGCATGGAAGCGATGTACGCGGCCAGCGGCTACTTCCAGTTCATGCCCAACCCGCGCGGCAGCTTCGGGCAGGGCGAGGCCTTCGTGCAGGCCAATCGCAAGGACTTCGGCTATGGCGACCTGCGCGACATCCTTGCCGGCATCGATGCGGTGGAGAAGCAGGCGCCGGTGGACGATCGCCGTATCGGCATCGCTGGCGCCAGCTACGGCGGCTTCATGAGCATGTTCGCCCCCACCCAGACCCAGCGCTTCCACGCCGCGGTCGCCGCCGCCGGCGCGTCGGACTGGCAGAGCTATTACGGTGAGAACCGCATCGACCAGTGGCTGATTCCCTACTTCGGCGCCTCGCTATATGACGATCCAGCGCCCTATGCAAAGAGCTCCGCGATCAATTTCATCAAGCAGGCAAAGACTCCCACGCTGATCATGGTGGGCGAACGCGACGAGGAAGCCCCGCCGTCGCAATCGTTCGAGTACTGGCACGCGCTGAAGACCCTGGGAGTGCCGACGCAGCTGGTGGTGTATCCCGATGAGGGGCATGGCTTCGCCGACTCGAAGCATGTGCAGGATTATCTGGAACGGTCGATGGATTGGTTTGCGAAGTATCTGGCGGTGGAGAAATAGAACCCTTTCATCGAGCAACGGTGACTTGCCGAAAGAGGTATTTCCCAAACCGGCTACTTGCCGGGATCACTCTCGGCACGCAGATCGATCCGATGCTTTGTTGCCTCATCTTCGAACACCGCTTCATCCAGGCGCCACTGCCCCATCGCCTCGATCGCCATGACGTAGACCGTGCCTTTGCCCTTAGGTCCTTCCACATCGAACGCCAGGCTGGCTCTTCCATCAGGGCCCGAGATCTGCATGCTGCCCGTGGGAAAACCGGGCTTGATCGGCGTGCCCAGTATCCGGGTTGCCTCCGGATTCACCTGCACGGCGTTGAGGGCGAGTTTGTACGCATCTGAGTTCTTGAAGATCGTCGCCATGGTCCAGAACATGCCTCCGGAGAACAGCACGAAAAAGACCACGACAGCCGGGCCCCACATGGCCCACTTCCGTTGCGTACGCTTGAATGCCTCCACGCTTTCCCAGCGCTTGTTCCTCCATGCCCACGCGCTTCCCTTGACGCCAAGAATGAACCACATCGGGATATTGACGAACGGTACGAACATGAGGAACGCGATAAAGGTGTTGTTCCCCAGGCCCCAGATCCAGGTGAGCAGGAAGGCGCCCCAGTTCCAGTTGTCGATTTCCGGCGGCACGACTGCGTTGCGGCCGCCGCCTGATGTGTTTTCCATACTTGCCCCCGAGCGCTGGTTGACTGACGTTAAACGGAACGAGCACCGATACTTGGTATAGAACCGCTCAACCTGCCTCTGCGGAGACCTGAGCGGGTTTGTCACTCCGGATGATGGCGATGACGTGTCGCGCCTGAAACCAAACCTCCAGGCCAGGCTTCATCTCGTCGGTGCAACAGGGCTGATTGTCCAGCCCGTACACTTTCGCGGCAAGCTCCGGCCGTGTGCGCAGCCACTGGACCGTGCCGCCATGCTGGGCGCGGTGCAGCATCAGCATGATCAGCGAACGCTGCTCCCTCGCGCAGCCGGCCACGGCGCTCAGGTCCTTTTCCATGGCGATGGGACGAGAATTCGAAGATCAAGGGACGAACAGTCCCTCTTGCCATCATCAAAGACGGCCGCCTGCGCCTAAGCCTCGCTGCCTGGCCGAGCGGCAACGCCGGCCTGGGCAATCAAGCTGTCATGCGTGCAATGGGCGGGAATCCGGTCCTCCGGACCGATAAATTGCACCTCCAGGTAGAGATGCAGTCGCGCCTGTAATCGCTCCAGCAGGCGTTTGCAGGCGGCGGCACTCATATCCTCCTCACCGGTCAGCTTGCCGACCATGCGCATGAACCAACCTTCGTAAGCCTGGATATACAAGACCCACCGCGGCAGCTCGGCCGTGCCCGGCGGCGTGTCGCGGCAAAGCCAGATGGCGCGCGCGTGCTGGAAGAGCGGTTGAAGCTTCTCCTGCAGCAATGCGAGTTCGGAGGCATGCATCCCGTGCGGGAAAAAACCTTCAAAGGCCGGCCGGCTTCCATCGCTGCCCGTCCACAAGCGGTCGGCGATCTGCCGATGGCGTTCCGCCGCCATCCGATCGCCCAGCCGCAGGTAAAGCTCGCAAAGCTGACGGTGAGCCTGATACGAAGAGGATGCGTCGTGGCCGATGCGATGCCATAGCGAAATCGCCCCATGAATATCGCCGCCTTGCTCCAGATCAAGGGCCTTGAGCTGGCGTAGGGCCCAGTCGTCGGGCGCCTCCTGCAAGCCCTGCGCAATGGCCTCGGCGCGAAGGGTTCCTGCCGGATCGAACTTCTCCGCCAACTGCGCCAGCTGCAACCAGTCGTGCTCGTCGAATACCTGTTGCTCGCGACGCTGCAGGAGCCTCAGGAATTTTTCGTGCTGCCGCGCCTGCCATTCTTTTGCATCCCGCCAGCCATCGGCCGCATGTCCACGCCAATCGGCGTCGAGCTGGGTGGCGATGCCGGAAGCCTCCCCTTTCAACCAATCCGTCGCCGCCGAGGTCCCGCCGAGGCGCCAGGGCAGACGATCCGGAAGCGGGGCGGCCGGATCCGCGCCTGTCGCCGCGATGCGCTCAGCGAGGACGGGATGCGTGCTGCGATTATCCGGTGGCTCGCAGAGACTCTCGTGCAGCCAGACCGCGGCCTGCGCATCATCGCGCGGCCCGCTGTTCGCCGGCTCCGTCAACAACTGCGCAAATGGCTGCGCCCGCGAGATGTCATCGCGACCTGCCTGCGCGAACGTGTCCGGCCAGAACTGCTCGGACAGGGCCTTTTGCCTCAATACCAGGACGACTTCCGTCGCGAAAGCGACATCGGCGCCGCACACCTGCATGGCCTGGGCATCGGCCACGGCCTCGCAACGACGCGAGAACTCCAGGGTTTCACGCAGCATGCGCGGCACGTACCAGGACAGAAACAATCTGAGCGGCGCGGTGATCAGCCGATGATTGCGCTCATGCAAGGCGGCGAGTGCCGCCCAGCGTTGCCGTGCCATATAAGCCCAGCGGGCAAAATGGCCGTGCTGCCGGGAAATATGGGCGTATTCATGCGCAATGACGGCGGCGGCCTGCTCGCTCGTCAACAAGGCAAGCAGTGGCAAGCCGAGCACCAGGATGTGCCTTGACCGGCCCGCACGGGAACCCGCCTGATAGATGGAGGCATTCAGTTCGGTATTGATATGGACGGCCGTGAAGGCCGGCGCGTCGCAGGCAAGCCGCAAGCGCTCCAGCGCCCCGGCAAGCGCTGGAAGTTTGTCGAGATCCAGCTCCATGCCGCTCGAGACCGATGCCGGCGGCACCTTCGCATAGGCACGCAGAACCATCAGCCCGTAAATCACCCATGACAGCGAAGGCAAGGCAAGCAGCGCCAGCAGAAGCCACGAAGACACCAGCCATGCCAGCCAAAAAGGCGACGTGACCAGCACAACGCCGCAGACAAGCAGGCACAGATCGCCAAAGGCGAGCCAGACCAAGGCTCGCCACCTGCCTTCACGGGGAGGCTGGAGCATGGCGCCGCTCATTTCGGCGGAAGATGCTCGCTCGAGAGTTTCTTGCCGAGGAAGAAGGCACGCATTGCCCGCCCGGCCATCTGCCACCCCGTCGACCCATAGACCTGCGTCTCCATCCAATCCAGTGCGGAATGATTGGGGAAGAGTTCCTTGTAGCGGTCAAACCACTGCATGGCGATGAATTCGCTTTGGGGAACCCCGTCGCCATATTTATAGGCCAGCACGACCTCGCTATAGGCCTCGCCGGCGATGTGATCGTCATCGTGGGCGACCAGGGATTTCATATGGGCGACGGCCTGCTGCTTTCCCTCCGCCGTTCCATGCCGGCGGTCGATGCTCGCCAGCCTGATCATGGCCATGTCCACGCCGCCATGCATCGCCCCCACATACAGATCGCGGACGCGTTCGAAATTCTCCCGAACCATCAGATCGAGCTTGTCGACATGTTCAAGACGCCAGGCGTAGTTGTACAGCGCGACCGGCTCGCCCTCCTCGACCGCCTGCAGGAGCCACCGATCCGCTTCGCTCCTGTCGAGCAGCGACGGGTCGGCATCGGCCCGGATGCCCCCTGTGATGTCGTACATGCTTGCTGCGCCGGAGTACACGCGTCTTTCTGCAAAGGCGCGGGTGAGATAGGTCGCCTCCTTTTGAAATCCTCCATCCCAAATCATTCGACAGGCGTGCATCGGCGTAAATGCGTCAGGCTCATAGAGCGGTTCGAGCTGCGCGACCCGGTCGATCAGCTTCGTTGCAATGGCCGGATCGGCCTCGATTCCCCACATGCCGAACTGCCAGGCGAAGGCGGCCACCGTCAGAATGGTCGGCTCGTCGAAATGGCGGACGGCGGTTTGCAGGACGCTCGCATAAGCGCCCTCGGTGTCTTCAAGATGCGCGTCACCGACATGCTTGATCAGCATCAAGTTGGTGAAATCCCGAAACGGACCATCAACGACCAGATAGGTCTCGGGCGGCTTGCAATATCGAATGGATTCGACATGGCGCTGATGCGCCAGTGTCGCGTCGGCAAGCGAGTAGTGGGTGAAATTGGCGTACTTCCCGAGCGACATGAAACGCAAGCCATCGGAAAGGTCCCGGGCAAGCCACTTCTTGAAGATTTTCTCCCTGGCGGCGATTTCGCGAACATCGCCCGGCTCCGGGTAATCGGGCAGCGTCAATGCATCATGCACGCCAGGCCACCTGACGGTATTGCGCTCCTGCTCATTGAGTGCAGAACACAAAGGACCCGTGGCAAATTTTTCGACCTCTCCATCGTCGCCGCCCCAACGTGGGCTCAGGTACTGGGCGTAGGCCGCCAGGATTTCGGTCCAGCGGGGCCTGAGCGAGAGGCAGTAACGCAGCCAGTAGTAGCCCGGATTTTGGGCATCCCCTTTCTGCAGGGGAGGAAGAGACGCAGGGAGCGTCGCCGTCGGCGTTCCTGGCGGCTTCAATCCATGTCTGGCAAGCCGGGCACAGGCCGCCTCGTATAGGTCGGGCTCGAATGCCTCGCGCTGCATGGTCTGCTCCATGGGCGACCTGCGAAACAGCGCATCGACAAAGTCCGGCTGGCCGAGATACTGGCTTATCTGCATCATGGTTTCGGCAGCAAGCGCCGGCCGCTCCGAGAGCGCCATGGCCTCCAACAGGTGCTCGGCCGCTGTCACGCAGGCCATGTGCGCCGCCAGCCACTGGTCTTCGCCAACCTCGGATGCCCAGCCCGCGGTCCGGATGTCGCAGGCCCGACGAAAATAATACTGACCGAGGATCTGCCTCGCATGGTAGGAGCCCGGGCAGGCTTCTCTCCAGGCATGAAGCCGTTCCAGCCGCAGGCCCGCGTCGACGCTGGCATAGTCGAACAGACCGCCACCGGTGGCCAGGAACGTGTAGTGGTCATCTGTTGCGCCGGTCGATTGCCACCATGCCGCCTCCAGCGCCGCCATGGTGCGCTCGACCTCGTCAAAGCGTCCCTCAAGCATCGCCTTTCGCAATTGTTCCCGTTGCCGGAACCGGGCCCATTGAGGGGCATCGAGCGGCAAGGGTGGCGTGCTTGTGATGACCTGCATGGATAACTCCTTGGGTGTATGCGGGGTGGGTGGCTGAAGCCTGCCGGCAACCTTGCTGGCAGTGCCGATCATTATCAGGGATCGATTTGCCACGTGGCCGCTTCATGGCTGCCATTCGCGGCGCTGGCTGTCTGAGCGCTCTGCGCTTCTATATGCGGGGCCTGGCCGCAGGGCGCTCAGGCTATAGGCCTGCCCCTATCGCCGAAACGCGTGCCTGCGGTTGAGGCGATCGACGTCAACCAGGTTCGGAACGGCGGTCGGCGCTTCAATTCGACCGCGGCAACGCGTCGAGCTGATCTTTATAGCTCTCGATCAGGGCGGGGTCGGCGTCATCGTGGTGCTTGGCGATGAACGTGGTCAGCGCTTCCCGATATTCCGCGATGAAAGCGCGGTTGCCCGGGCTGGCGGCAAACTGCGCCGCCGCCTTCTCGACGGGGCCACGATCCTCGCCGATCACATACCTGACCCCATAGGGTGAATGGTCTCGCATGATGACGAAATTGCGCGGCAACCCCGGAATATATCGGACCGCGAACGTCTCGCCCTGGGGCGGTATGAGGATCGCGTTGGTGATCGGATAGATGCTGGCGGACATCGTGTCGAACTGCGCCACCACGTCGCGACCGTCCGCAGTTTTCATCACCGCGTCATAATCCCAGACGTTCTGGTCATTCAAGGTCGAACTGGTTTCTTCCATGTGGGTGATGACCGCCGTTCCGTCCACGCCGAACGCCTCGAGAAACAAGGCATTGAAGATGTGCGCGGTGAAAACATTGACATGGGCATAGATGAAGAAGACCAGGAGCAGCGCATACCAGCCATTGTTCTTGCGCCATTTCGCCAGTACGCGCGCCAACAGCCACCCCACCAGAACGAGCACGGGCCACGACCAGAAGGGGTGATAGGTAAGGAAATACAGGATCGCTGACAGGATGACCATGAAAGTCCTTGTCGGGGGAAACTCCGTCGGCGCAGGTTACTACGGGTCCTGTGATTTCTTATAGGTGTCGGGCGCGTAGTTAAAGACTCCGACAAACCCCTCTATGGCTCTAAGCCTCCCCACGAAACCGCAACGCATTCAACACCAGCGAGAAAGCCGGTGACGGATGCCGGCGGCTGGGATAGTAGAGGTGAAACCCCGGAAACGGCGGACACCAATCCTGCAGCACCCGCACGAGCCGTCCTTCCTCGATATGCGGTGCGAATTCCTCTTCGGGTAAGAAGGCAATGCCCATCCCATCGAGTGCCGCCGCGACGATAAGGGGCGAGGTGTTGACTATTACCTGCCCTTCCACGCGCACCTCCAGCTCGCGCCCCTTCCGCTCGAACTCCCAGACATAGAGGCCGCCGGCGCCTTGTCGCTGATTGATGCAACGGTGTTGCAGCAGATCGCGCGGCGTCTTTGGCGGCGGGTTCGCGGCAAAGTAGGCGGGCGAAGCGACGGCGGCCATACGCACCTTCGGTCCGATCGGCATGGCGATCATGTCCTTGTGCACCGCCTCGCCCAACCTCACGCCGGCATCGAAGCGATCCGCGACGATGTCACGCAGGCCGTAGCTCACATCGAACTCGACGTTGATGCCGGGATGCTCCCGCAGCACAGGCACCAGCTTGGGCCAGATCGTGGTGCGCAGCACATGATCGGCGCAGGTAATCCGCACCGTGCCGGTCGGTTCGCCGCGGATGGCGGACAACGCATCCAGTTCCGCCTCGATCTCCTCGAAGCGATGCCCGATGGCCTGCGCCAGGCGTTCGCCGGCCTCGGTCGGAGCGACGCTGCGCGTGGTTCGCGTCAGTAGGCGGATATCGAGGCGCTGTTCCAGCGCGCGGATAGTCTGGCTGAGCGCCGACTGGGTAACGCCCAGCACGGCGGCCGCACGCGTGAAGCTGCCCTCCCGCGCCACCGTGACGAAGGCGAGCAGATCGTTGAGGTTGCGCCTGGCCACGTCGGGGCTCCGGATCATTCATTAGCCTGACTAATATCCTCCATAAGATTTCATTAGATAGTCAAGGGCTTACGCACCCGCGAGAATGCCCTCCATGGAAGCGGCATGTGCGACGCCTGCAGGCCTTCGCCACCGCGCCCTCTCGGCAAGAGCGCCCCAGGGAACCGCATCGCCATGCGGCTCCCGCGCCGTCACGGCCATTTGCCCCAAGGAACCCCAGGTGAAAAAGCTCATCGCGTTATTCGCCCTGCTCATGGGCCCGTTCTCCGCATCAGGTGCAGACATGTCCAACCACGCCGACAACTTCTACAAGAGCGACCTCGTCGTCATCCAGAAGGTGACGTTCAAGAATCAGTATCAGATGACCGTCGCCGGCAACCTTTTCGTGCCGAAGACCCTGGACCGCAACCGTAAGCATGCCGCCATCGTGGTCGGCCATCCGATGGGCGCGGTGAAGGAGCAGAGCGCGAACCTCTACGCCACGAAGATGGCCGAACAGGGCTTCGTGACGCTGTCCCTCGACCTGTCGTTCTGGGGCGAAAGCGAAGGCCAGCCGCGCAACGCCGTATCGCCCGATATCTACGCCGAGGATTTCAGCGCGGCGGTCGACTTTCTCGATACGCAGCCCTTCGTCGATCGCCAGCGAATCGGCGTCATTGGCATTTGCGGCAGCGGCAGCTTCGTCATCAGCGCGGCGAAGATCGATCCACGCATGAAGGCGATCGCGACCGTCAGCATGTACGACATGGGCGCCGCCAATCGCAACGGACTCCGGCACGGCCTGGGCCTCGATCAGCGCAAGCGGATCATCGCGGACGCAGCGGCGCAACGCGACGTGGAGTTTGCCGGCGGCGACAAGCGCTACACCAGCGGCACGGTGCACCAGCTGGACGAGCACTCCACGCCGATCGAGCGCGAGTTCTACGACTTCTACCGCACGCCGCGCGGCGAATACACGCCGCCCGGCGCTTCGCCGGCGCTGACCACGCACCCAACGCTCAGCAGCAACGTGAAGTTCATGAACTTCTACCCGTTCAACGACATCGAGACCATCTCGCCGCGGCCGCTGCTTTTCATCACCGGCGAGAACGCGCATTCGCGCGAGTTCAGCGAGGACGCTTATCGGCTGGCGAAGCAGCCCAAGGAGCTTTTCGTCGTGCCTGGCGCGGGCCATGTGGACCTGTACGACCGCGTTGATCTCATCCCCTTCGACAAGCTGACCGCTTTCTTCCGCAGCCATCTCGAATGAACCCGCAAAACCTTTCGCACTTACCGATACAGTCATGAACCCAAACATCTCAACGAGCGGCAACGATACTCGCCAGGGCACCGCTGCGTGGGGCGGCGTGTTCGCACTCGCACTGGGTGCCTTCGCACTCGTCGCCTCCGAATTCATGCCGGTCAGTCTGCTCACGCCGATCGCAGCTGACTTGCATGTCAGCGAAGGGCAGGCCGGTCAGGCCATATCGATCTCCGGTGCTTTCGCCGTGCTGACCAGCCTGTTCGTTTCGGCGCTGGCGGGACGCCTGGACCGGAAGATCCTGTTGCTGGGTATGGCCGTGCTGATGATGGTCTCCGGCACGATCGTCGCTTTCGCGCCGAACCATGTGGTGTTCATGCTGGGCCGGGCGCTGATCGGCGTCGCCATCGGCGGTTTCTGGTCGATGTCCACCGCGGTGGCCATGCGTCTGGTGCCTGAGCATCAGGTGTCGCGCGCGATGGCGATCGTCAACGGCGGAAATGCCTTGGCGACCGTGATCGCGGCACCGCTGGGCAGCTATATCGCCGCGTTCGTGGGCTGGCGCTGGGCGTTCTTCTGCGTCGTTCCGGTCACGGCCATTGCTCTGGGCTGGAAACTGTTCAGCCTGCCGCCCATGGCCGTCGCGCCGCGTACGCGGTCCGGCAACGTGCTGCGCCTGCTGGGGCATCGCCAGGTGAGGATGGGCATGCTGGCGGTGTGCCTGTTCTTCATGGGGCAGTTCGCGCTGTTTACCTACCTGCGCCCGTTCCTGGAGACAGCAACGCACGTTAATGCGTCCACCTTGTCGCTGCTGCTGCTGGTCATCGGCGTGACCGGTCTGCTAGGCACGAGTGCGATCGGGGAAGTGCTGAAGTTCGGGCTCTACCGCACCTTGGCTTTCATTCCGCTGCTGATGGCGGCGATTGCCATGCTGCTGGTCATGGCAGGCCACTCAGTGAGTGCAACCGCTATCCTCCTCGGCGTCTGGGGTTTCGTCGGCACTGCGGCGCCGGTCGCCTGGTGGACCTGGTTGGCGCGGACGCTCCCACATGATGCGGAGGCTGGCGGCGGCCTGATGGTGGCCGTCATCCAGCTGGCGATCACCCTGGGTGCGGTCGTCGGCGGCGTCCTGTTCGATACGAGCGGCTACCGCGCGACGTTCAGCGCGAGTGCCGTTCTGTTGGTTGCCTCTGTAGGTGCAGCCATCTTTGCGGCACGCACGAAGGCCGTCTCCGTGCCTCGCCTCGAAGTGGTGAGAAGCCACTAGCCGTCTGATGCGGCGCGCCATGCGCCGCGTCAAGCCAAGGCTTTTGATCATCGCATCGGCGGCTCACGCCGCGTATGCATCCAGCGTCTGCAACGGCACATGCAACCTTTCGTCTCCCGAGAACGCCTCGAGCAGGTAGTCCACCGTGACACGTACGCGCGGGGCGATCAGTACACGGTGGGGATATTGAATGACCATCTCGTAAGTGCCGGGGTGATACCGGCCGTGCAGAACGATCTTCAATTTCCCGGTTGCCAGATGTTCCAGGGCAAGATGCACGCCGACCTGCGCAATGCCGATGCCATTGAGCGCCGCTTCGACCAGCGCTTCCGGCGCAGACAAGGTCAGCGTCGCCGTATCCACCGGGTCTAGCGTGGTGATGCTTCCGTCGCTTGCTTGAAAACTCCACGTCGCTACTGCGCCGCCAAGAAAATGTCGCGCGATCAAGCTGTGCCGATGCAGATCCTTTGGTACGTGTGGTACGCCGTGACGAGCCAGGTAATCCGATGATGCCACCAGCAGCGTGTTGAGGCGGCAGACCGGTCGCGAGATCAAGGCGGAATCGCGAATGTTTCCGCCTCTAAGGGCAATGTCGTAACGATCACGCACGAGATCGACCAGGCGATCGTCGAAATCCACCTCGATGGACAAACCCGGGTGTTGGGACAGGAGTCCGGACAGCACGGGCATCAGGTGCGCGCGCCCGAATGCCGAACTCGTCGAGATGCGAACGCGCCCGCTGACTTGCGCACGTTGCATGGCAATCGTGTCGACGGCGGCATCCAGCGCTTCAAGAGCCACCCGCGCCTGCCGAAGAAACGCGGTCCCTTCTTCGGTGAGCTCAAGGGTCCGCGTCGTGCGGTTCAACAAGCGCACGCCCAACGCCTTCTCCAAGGTGGCCACATTCTTGCTGATCGCCGCCGAGGTCACGCCCAAAGCACGCCCGGCCGCAGCAAAACTGCCCGTGTCGACCGCCTGCACGAAGCACAGGATGGCCCGTACCCGATGTGAATCCATGACTGCTCCCGTTAGCTGGCTGGAGGGGCTGGGCTCGCGGAACATTCTCAACTATGGGTTGATGCTTAATCAACCCATTCATTACTTCTCGTTGAATTTGGCGCAGCGGATGATGCGGGCCATTCCCGCAACGGACACCACGGAGAACCCCATGTCCAAGACCGCCAACATCGCCCTCGCTCGCCGGCTCTACGACTCCGGCGCCGCCCCGGAAGTTACGCGAGAGGTCATGGCCGCCGACCTCGTCTGGGATATCTCTCCCGGTTTCCCCCACGGCGGCGTCTATCACGGCTACGAAAGCACGATGAAGGACTTTTTCGGGCAGGTGATGCCGCTGTTCGCTTCGTGGAGCAGCGAAGCGAAGGAGTACTACGGCGATGACGACAACCACGTCTTTGTGGTCGGCGAATACCACGGTGTGACCAAGGACGGCAAAAAGGCCGACGTCCGCTTCATCCATCTGTGGACGGTGCGCGACGGCAAGCTCGCTGCCCTGAAGCAGGCCGCCGACAGCCACATCGTCCAGCACGCGCTGGGCAACTAAGCCCTCATCGGAACGGAACATCGCAGGCCTCGATCGCGGGGCCTGCACGTCGCCCTTTTCTTCATGTTTTTGGAGCTCCGCACATGTCCAAGATTCTTTTTCTATTGACGGCCGCCGACCACTGGACGCTCGCCGACGGCAGCAAGCAGCCGACAGGGTTCTGGGCTGAGGAAGCCTTGGCTCCTTACGAGATATTTAAAAAGGCGGGGTATGAGATCGTGGCGGCCACGCCGGGCGGCGTCGCACCGACGGTGGACGCGCAGAGTCTCTCGCCCGAATACAACGGCGGGACGGAAGGCGCGCAGCAGCGCAAACAGGCACTCGACGACGCGACGGAACTGGCCCATCCGCTGTCGATCGAGCAAGTTCGCCTCGACGACTATGCAGCCGTGTTCGTCCCTGGCGGTTGGGGTCCGATGGAAGACCTTTCCTGTGACGCCGCCGCCGGCCAATTGATGGTGCAGGCGCTGCGTTCGGGCAAACCGCTGTCCCTGGTTTGCCATGGCCCGGCGGCGCTGCTGGCCAGCATCGATACGGACGGGCGCTTTCCGTTCGCCGGCTACCGCCTGACCAGCCTGTCCAATGCTGAAGAGCGGCTCTCTGGGCTGGCCGATCGTGCCAAGTGGCTGCTGGAAGATCGCCTGGTCGCGGCCGGCGCGACTTACACCGCTGGCGAGCCTTTTGCCCCGCACGTGGTGGTCGACCGCAACCTGATCACCGGCCAGAACCCTGCTTCCTCCGCGCCGCTGGCGAAGGAAGTGCTCAAGGCCCTGCGTTGAGTGCGACATCCGCGCGCGCGAACGGACTGACTTAAGGAGTCGTCATGAAAGCGATAGGACTGACCCAATTCGGTGGGCCTGAAGTACTGCATCTTCTGGATCTGCCCGCCCCGCAGGCTCGTCCGGGCGAGATTCGGATTCGCGTGAGCGCCGCTACCGTCAACCCCGTCGACACCATGGTGCGCCGAGGGCTGGCCTTCGTTTCCGACGCCGCGCCACCGTATGTCCCGGGCATGGAGGCGGCGGGTGTGGTCGACCAGATCGGCGAAGGCACCGACACCGATCTGCGCATCGGCGACCGCGTCATTGCCATTGCAGTGGTGTCCGGCACGCATGGCGCATATGCCGAGCAGCTCGTGGTCCCTGCAGAGTCTGTGGTTCGTGCTCCTGTAGGGGCCACCGACATTGAGGCCGCTACGCTGCCGATGAATGGTCTGACGGCACGCATGGCTTTGGATCTTCTGGAGCTACCCGTCGGCGCCACGGTGGCGATTACTGGCGCGGCAGGTGCTGTCGGCGGCTATGCCGTGCAGTTGGCCAAGGCGGATGGCCTCCGGGTGATCGCTGACGCGGCGCTCAAGGACGTTCAACTGGTCAACGATCTGGGCGCTGATGTCGTGTTGCCGCGCGGCGAAAGTTTTCCGGAACTTGTACGCAAGGAAGTTCCGGACGGTGTCGATGGACTTGTCGACACTGCGGGGATCGCCCAATCCGTCGCTCGCGCCGTGCGCGACGGCGGTCGGGTGGCGACCTCTGCCCCTGGTGCAGCCCTCGCCACGGAACGCGGCATCGTTACCGAGCGCACTTTCGTCCCGAACTACGCGCGTCATCGCGTTGCCCTCGACCAGCTGCGGCAACTTGCCGAGCAGGGCCGCCTCACCCTCAGGGTCGCCCGGACCTTGCCCGTCGAGCAGGCAATCGAGGCCCATCGACTGCTTGAGATCGGCGGTTTGCCGGGCCGCATCGTCCTGACGTTCTGAGTCAGCTGGGGAACCCAACAGGCGCCGCCTCTCGGCGGCTGCATAGGCCCTGCTTAGAACCCACACCTTCCATAACGAGAGAACCAACGATCATGGCAATCGATACCAACGCAGTCCTCCCCTCGGTGGGCCAGACCTGGCTCGCGGACCTGGGCCCGAATACCCCACTGGGTCATTTCACGGTGGAGATCACCTTCGAGTCGGCGACGCGCGTCAGCTTCCTGGTGACGGGAGGTGCCATCAAAGGCCGAACCCAGTCCATGGACTACACCACGGCCAAGCTCCGCGACGGCCTGTACCTGGTCCGCTGGACCGAGCCGGACTCCAACGACTTCGTCACCCACATCGAGGATTACAACGAAGGTGTCTGCATGGCCAGCTCGGTGGTCGGCGGCAAATTCATCCAGCTTGCGGGAACGTGGACTCGCGTGCGTTGAATTTCCCCGTTATCCGCGAAATCGCATGAAACATTGGCCCGTGCTTCACGGGCCTTTGTCATGGGGCTGCTTCAAGAACGGTACTACCGCTCATTCGAGCGCGATGAATCCAAGCAATGCTTCTTTCCGCACAGCTTAGTGCGCCCTGATTATCAACTTCCAGTTTCTAGCCAATCAACCAGAACACTACTTCTTGTTTGAAGTCATGACGCGCACGATGCGGATAGCGCAACATCCAGGAAAACATCGAATGCTTGTCTGCATCGTCTACGACAGTGGCCATGGCCATACACAGAAGCAAGCCGAGGCCGTGGCCGAAGGTGTTCGCCGCGCCGCCGGTGCCGAGGCCCAGTTGATCGCCGTGGCCGATGGCAACATTCCCTGGGACCGACTGGCTGAAAGCGACGCCATCGTTTTCGGTTCGCCCACCTATAACGGCACGGTGAGCGCGCGCCTCAAAAAATTCATGGAGGACTCGACCCATCCCACCTGGGTAAGGCAGACCTGGCGCAACAAGATCGCCGCCGGCTTCACCAACTCCGGAGCCCAGCACGGCGACAAGCTCAATTCACTGATCACGCTGGCGTTGTTCGCCGCACAGCACGGCATGGTCTGGGTCGGGCTCGATCTATTTCCAGGGAATTCGCCCGAGGAGCCCAACCGGATCGGCGGATGGCTGGGCGCGATGGCGCAATCCGATGACGTGTCCACCGAGATATCGCCGATCGCCAGCGATCTGGAGACTGCTGCCTATCTCGGCCTGCGCGTGGCAGAGACAGTGGCCAGGCTCCAGCCGGTCGCGGCCTGAAGTTCAGTCGAGGACGCTCTGATGAAAAAACACCTCCTGCTGGCCGTGATGCTGGCTACCGCGTCCCCCTTCATCGCAATGGGCCAAGACATGTCCAACGGTGCGAACAATTTTTACAAAAGCGACCGAGTGACCTCGCAGAGAATCGCCTTCGATAATCAGTACAAGATGAAGGTCGTCGGTAATCTATTCGTTCCCCAACACCTGGATCGGGGTACGAAACATCCGGCCATCGTCGTTGGACACCCGTTCGGAGCCGTCAAGGAACAGAGCGCGAACCTATACGCACAGAAACTGGCGGAACAAGGTTTCGTAACCTTGTCACTGGATCTCTCATTCTGGGGGGAGAGCGACGGCCAGCCCCGCAACGCGGTGCTTCCGGATGTCTACGCGGAGGACTTCAGCGCGGCACTGGACTTCCTGGGAACGCAGTCATTCATTGATCGTGAGCGCATCGGCGTACTGGGGATTTGTGCGGGCGGTGGCTTCGTCATCAGCGCGGCGAAGATCGATCCGCGCATGAAGGCCATCGCCACGGTCGCCATGGTCGATATGGGTTCGGCCGCTCGCAGCCTGACAACGCTGGAGCAGCGTAAGAAGATCACGGCGGAAGCTGCTGCGCAGCGATGGGCCGAGTTCAGCGGCGGAAAAGCGGAGTACACCGGCGGTACCGTGAACGAACTGACCGTGGATACGCCTGCCATGCAAAGGGAGTTTTACGATTTCTATCGCACGCCACGCGGCGAATACACGCCCGCGGGGGCTTCGCCGGCGACGACGACGCATCCAACGCTGACCAGCAATGTGAAGTTCCTCAATTTCTATCCGCTCAATGACATCGACGCGATCTCACCGCGGCCCATGCTGTTCATCAGTGGCGATCAGTCCTTTTCCCGTGGTTTCAGCGAAGAGGCGTATCGGCGGGCTGATCAGCCGAAAGAACTTTATTGGGTAAAGGGAGCGGGGCATGTGGACCTTTACGATCGTGTCGATCTCATTCCCTGGGAAAAGCTGACCAGCTTCTTCAAGACCAACCTGAGGTAGCAGATCTGTGCAGGTGACTATCCGGACAGCTGGGCGTTCCGTAGCCGTCATCCTGGATGACACGGCTATCGCACGTGACTTTGCCGCCTTTCTGCCTCTGAAGCTTGAGCTGAGCGATTACGGCAAGGTCGAGAAGATCGCCGATCTTCCGCGAAGCCTCGACGTAGCCGCGGAGGCCGCTGGCTATAGCCCCGCGACCGGCGACGTTGCCTTCTATGCGCCTTGGGGAAACCTCGCGATATTCCTGCACGAGTTTCGCTATTCCGACGGTTTGGTGAGGCTCGGCCGGATCGACGCCGGGCTGGACGTTCTGGCCGCGCCCGGCGCACTCACCGTCACGATCGAGGCGACGAGCGTCGCTTCGCAAACGATCAAAGGATCTCAGACATGAAAGGCACCGTACTGCACGGCCCGAACGACATCCGTTTCGAGGAAGTCCCCGAGCCCAAGATCGAAAAGCCTACCGATGCGATTATCCGCATCGCAGTCACCTGTGTATGCGGCTCGGACCTATGGCCATATCGTGGCATTTCGCCGGGCAGCGGACCCACACGCATGGGACACGAGTACTGCGGCTATGTCGAAGAGGTGGGCAGCGCCGTAATGGCGATAAAGAAAGGACAATTCGTGGTGGGTTCTTTTGCCACCTCCGACAACACATGCCCGACGTGCAATATCGGCTACCAGTCCTCCTGCGTGCAGCGTGAATTCGTCAGCCAGGCGCAGTCGCCGTACCTGCGCGTTGCGCATGCCGACGGGACACTGGTCGCTACCCGCGAAGCACCGGATGCCTCGATGGTGCCGGGCCTGCTTGCGTCTTCCGACGTGCTCGGCACCGGCTGGTACGCGGCCGATGCGGCCAGGGTAAGGCCGGGCGTCACCGCCGTGGTCGTGGGCGATGGTGCCGTGGGTCTGTTGGCGGTGCCGTCCGCCAAACAGATGGGCGCCGAACGCATCATCGTGATGAGCCGCCATCCCGCGCGACAGAAGCTGGCGCTCGATTTCGGCGCCACGGATATCGTGGCCGAGCGCGGCGAGGAAGGCGTGGCCAGGATCATGGAACTGACGCGCGGCCTGGGCGCCGACAGCGTCCTCGAGTGCGTGGGCACCGGCGAATCGATGCAGCAGGCGATGCGCGTCACGCGCAAGGGCGGGCATATGTCCTTCGTCGGCGTGCCCCATGGCGTGGAGATCGAGGGCCAGGCGCTGTTCTTCTCGCACATCCACCTGGAAGGCGGTCCCGCGCCGGTGCGTCGTTACCTGCCCGATCTGATCGATCTCATTCTCGACCAGAAAATCGATCCCTCGGCCGTCTTCGATCTCGTTCTACCACTGGACCAGGTTGCCGAAGGCTACAAGGCGATGGACGAACGCCGCGCGATCAAGGCGTTGCTGCAACCGTGACGATGCACTGATACGCCGCTGTTCTCACGACACGTTTCCCGGGAGACATATCGATGGATTACGCACACCTGGGCCGCACCGGCCTGAAAGTCAGCCGGCTTTCGCTCGGCACCATGAACTTCGGCGAGCTGACCGACGAAGCCACCAGCTTCGCGATCATGGACGAGGCGTTGCACACGGGCATCAATTTCTTCGATACGGCAGATGTCTATGGTGGCCCGCAGACGCCCGACATGGAAAAGGGTTTCGGCACTTCCGAGGAAATCATCGGCCGCTGGCTGGCAAAGGGAGGCCACCGCGACCGCATCGTGCTGGCGACCAAGGTGTACCAGCCGATGGACATCGGTCCGAACGATAAATACCTGTCGGCCTATCACATCCGCCGCGCCTGCGAGGCCAGCCTGCGGCGGCTGAAGACCGACCACATCGATCTCTACCAGATGCACCACGTCGACCGGGCCACGCCATGGGAAGAAATCTGGCAGGCGATGGAACAGCTGATCCGCGAGGGAAAGATCACTTATGTCGGCAGCAGCAATTTCGCTGGCTGGGACATCGCAACGGCGCAGTGCATGGCGAATGCGCGGCATACGCTCGGCCTTGCATCGGAACAGAGCCTCTACAACCTGACTCAACGTACCATCGAGCTGGAAGTGATTCCTGCGCTGCGTCACTTCGGTATCGGCCTCATTCCCTGGAGCCCTATCGGCATGGGCTTGCTCGGTGGCGTGCTGCGCAAGATATCCGACGGGCGCAGGGCGACGCCGCACCTGCAGCAGCGCATCGCGCAGCTGCGTCCGCAACTGGAAGCCTACGAGAAGCTATGCGACGACATCGGGGAAGCGCCATCGGATGTGGCGCTCGCCTGGCTTCTTCATCAGCCAGTGGTCACGACCGTGATCAGCGGACCTCGCACGGTCGAGCAGTTGCGCCAGAACCTGAAGGCGCCTTCGCTGAGCTTGTCCGATGAAACCTTGGCACGACTGGACGAGATCTGGCCAGGGCCTGGAGGTGAGGCGCCCGCTGCCTACGCGTGGTAGTGCCATGCGGCTACCATGCCACGCTCGGGGTTGGCCCCCTGTTGCTCGTGGCATCGGTTAACGTAGCCATGCTCGCTGCGCGCGCAAAGGCTACGTCCATATCCAGCCTCGAAGTCGCCGAGTGTCAGTAGCCGGCTGACGTGAAAAGCGGGCCGTAGCCCGCGTGCTTCCCACGCATAGCGAGCTCCTTGCTCGATAACTACTCCCGCGAAGCGAACTGGCTGCTCGAGATCTCAAGGGTCGATGAACGGCCGCCCCTCGACACAGGCCTTCAGCCTCTCACGGCATGCCATCCACCTTGGGCCGCCAGTCCGTGGCTTCGTTGCGGCGAGGGCCGCGCACGAACAACCGCTTCCCCCACTCGAGCATATCGTCGACATAGGTGAAAACCACCGGGATCACCAGCAGGCTGAGGATGGTCGAGGTCAGGAGTCCGCCGATCACCACGATCGCCATCGGCTGCCGGAAACTAGGCTCCGCGCCCATGCCCAGTGCATTGGGCAGCATGCCGGCGCCCATCGCGATGGTCGTCATGACGATCGGACGTGCACGCTTGTGGCAGGCGTCGACGATCGCATCCAGCCGGCTCATGCCGCGTTCGCGCCGCGCCAGGATGGCGTACTCCACCAGCAGGATGGAGTTCTTGGTCACGATGCCCATCAGCATCAGCACGCCGATCACCGAGGGCATCGAGAACGACTGGCTGGTGACCCACAGCGCGATCAAGGCGCCGGCCAGGGCAAGCGGCAACGCACACAGGATCGTGGCCGGCTGCAGGAAGTCGTGGAACAGCAGCACCAGCACCGCATAGATGCAGAAGATGCCGATCGCCATGGCCAGGCCGAAGCTTTGAAAGAGCTCCGCCATGTGCTGCAGCTCGCCCTGTTCCACCAGGCGCACCCCGCCCGGCAGGCTCTTCAGTGCCGGTAGCTGCATTGCCTCGCGTTGCACTTCGCCGCTCGAGCGGCCATTGAGTTCCACGCTGAGCGTGACGTTGCGTGACCGGTCCAGCCGATCGATCTGCGCCGGCCCGCTGCCCATCGACACAGCGGCCACCGAGCCGAGGCTCACCGTGCCATGGCTGCCCGGCACGCGCAGCTGCGCTACCGCCGCGAGGTCGTTCCGGACGGCGGGATCCATGCGCGCACGGATCGGAATCTGGCGCTCGGGCAGATTGAGCTTGGGCAGCGCGGTCGAATAGTCGCCGTACGTCGCCAAGCGCACCGCATCGGCCAGCGCTTCCGAGGTGACACCCAGCGAGGCGGCGCGGGCGAAATCCGGCCTGACCTGGATTTCCGGTCGCTGCAGGGCGGCGCTGGAGGTGACGTTGCCGATGCCCTTGAGCGTGCGCAACTGCGCCTCCGCCTTGATGGCGGCCGCGGTCAGCGTGGCGGGATCGTCGCTGGCGAGCGTGATATCCAGGGTCTTGCCGCTGGCGCCGCTGCCGACCGACACGCGCACGCCCGGCAGCGCGCGCAGCAGGTCGCGCATACGGGCCTCGACCTGCGGCTGGGTGAGCTTGCGCTGCGCCCTGGGGGCGAGGTCGACGGTCAGCGTGGCGCCGGTGGCGTCATTGGTGGAGCTGGCCGACATGTCGGCGCCACTGGTTGCGGTGCCCACCGCGGCAAACACGCCACGGACTTCGGGCAGCGAGCGGATCAGGTCCGCCGCGCGCAGGCTCATCGCCGCTGTGGTCTCCAGCCTGCTTCCCGGCGGCAAGGTCAGCGTCACGCGCGACTGGGCCTGGTCCTTGGCGGGGATGAAACCCGTAGGCAGCAGCGGCAACACGGCCAGCGCCACGGCGAAGAACAGCGCCGCGCCGACGACGGTGGTGCGGCGCCGGACCAGCGCGGCCCGCACCCACTGCAGGTAGCGCCGCATGATCGGGCCATCGGGCGCGTCGGCTTCGCCCTGCCTTGCCGGCTTGAGCAGGTAGGCCGCCATCATCGGCGTGAGCAGCCGCGCCACCAGCAGCGAGGCCAGCACCGCGATCGAGGCGGTGACGCCGAACTGCCGGAAGATCAGCCCGGGAATGCCGCTCATGAACGCCGTCGGCAGGAACACCGCGACCAGCGTGAACGTCGTTGCGATCACCGCCAGGCCAATTTCGTCAGCCGCCTCCATGGCCGCCTGGTAAGGCGTCTTGCCCATCTTGACGTGGCGTTCGATGTTCTCGATCTCGACGATGGCGTCGTCGACCAGGATGCCGACCACCAGCGACAGCGACAGCAGCGTCACCGTATTGAGCGAATAGCCGGCCAGCGCCATGAACAGGAAGGCCGGGATGATCGAGAGCGGAAGCGCGGTGGCCGAGATGAGCGTGGCGCGCCAGTCGCGCAGGAACCACCACACCACGACGATGGCTAGCAAGGCGCCCTCGCCCAGCAGGGACATCGAGCCGTGGTAGTTCTCTTCGATCGGGTCGATCGTGTTGCTCGCTTCGTCGATGGCGACTTCCGGGTGCTCCCTGGCGAAAGCCTCCACGGCGGCCCGCACGCCGCGTGTCACGCCGACATCCGAATAGCCGAGCGAGCGCGTGACCTGGAAGGCGATCACCGGTTGCCCGTCGCGAAAGGCCAGCGTGCTCCGCTCGGCATGGTTGTCGCTGATGCGGGCCACCTGGTCCAGCCGGATGTAGCGCCCATCGCTCAGCGGCACGGTAATGGCGGCGACTTCCGCCGCCGAGCCGACCGTGCCGATGGTCCGGCTGCCCTGCCGCTCCGTGCCGACCCTGCCCTCGCCGCCCGAACTCTCCTTCTGCACCGCCTTGATCCGGGTGGACACATCGGAAGGCGTGACGCCCAGGCCGGCCATCAAGGTGGGATCGAGATCCACATGGACCTCACGGTCCACGCCGCCCACGCGCGTCACCGACGCCACGCCTTTCACCGCGAGCAGCGCCTTGGACAGCTTGTTGTCGACGAACCAGGACAGGTCCCGTTCGTCGAGCCGGTCGGAGGCGATCGCATAGGTGAGCAGCCATGAGTTGGCCGACGTCTGCTTGGAAACCGTAGGCGCAGCCATGCTGCTCGGCAGGTCGGCGCGGGCGCTGTCGACCGCGTTGCGCACCTGGCTCAATGCCTCCTCGCCATTCTTGTCCAGCTCGAAGCTGACGCTGATGCGCACCGAGCCTTCGGTAATCGTGGTGGTGATGTGATCGAGCCGGGTGAGCGAGGCGAGCTTGTCTTCGATCTTGCGTGCGACCTCGGTTTCCAGCTGCGCCGGGGCGGCGCCTTCGAGCGTCGCGGCTACCTGGATCGTGGGCAGGTCCATGTCGGGAAAGTCCTGGATGTCCAGGCGCCGGAAGCCGATCAGGCCCAGCGCCGTCAGCAGGACAAACAACAGCAGCGAAGGCACCGGCTTGCGGATGGCCCAGGCGGAAAAGTTCATGGCGCACTCCTCGCCTTATCTCGCGTGGCCGGTACGACGTCCACGATCGCGTCTTCCGACAGAAACGCGCCGCCGCTGGCGACGACACGCGCGCCCTTGTCCATCGCGGTGAGGATTTCGATGCGGTCGCCCGAGCGGCGGCCGGTATCGACGGCACGGCTGCTGACCCGGCCGTTCGCATCGACCATGTAGACATAGGAACGGCCATCGCGCGGCACCACGGCCGACTGCGGCAAGGTCGTCGCAGCGCGCGATTCGTACTCGATGGCGCCATTGGCAAACATGCCCTGGCGCGCGGCGCTGTCCGCGGGCAGGCTGACATAGATCGTGGCGCGGCCGGTGTCCGTGCTGAGCGCCGGGCCGATTTCGCGGATCCGGCCTTGCACGTGCTGCCCGGACGGCAGCATCACATCGGCCAGCTGGCCGACATGGATCGCGTTCAACTGGCGGGCATCCACTTCCGGACGCCACTCCAGCCGGCCCTGGCGGATCAGGCGGAACATCTCCGCGCCGGCGCTGACCACATTGCCGAGCACGGCCGACTTGGACGAGACAATGCCGTCGTCGGGAGCAACGACGCGGGACTGCCGCAGCTTGAGCTGGACGCTGTCCACATCCGCCTTCGCCGAACGCATGGAAGCGCGGGCGGTGGCTTCGTTGATCCGGTATTCCTCCAGCTGTTGCGGCGACAGCCCGCCGCTGTCGCCCACCATCTGGGCGCGCCGGAGGTTGGAGACGGCCTGTTCGAGCGAAGCGTTGGCCTGGGCGAGCAGAGCTTCCTGCTTGTGCAGGTCCGTGCGCAGGCTGTCATCCGCCAGGCTGGCCAGCAGCTGGCCGCGCTTGACGCGCGCACCGACATCCACCTGCAGATCCGCGATGCGCAGCCCGCCGGTTTCCGGGCTGACGATCACCTCCTGCCAGGCGGTGACAGGCCCGCTCGCTTGCTCGGTGCCCGGCCAGGTGCGGAGCTCCGGTGCGACGATCTCCACGGTCAAGGCGCGCGTCGCATCCCCGCCTGAAGTGACATCGGCGCGTCCGTGCGCCCCGCGCCAGATGCCCACGCCGGCAACCGCGGCAACGATCGCGACGATGGCGGCCATAAGAGACTTGCGATTCAAGACGCACTCCGCGGGTGGTTGATCGGTGACGCCGGCAGCGCCGCCGTCGGAGGTTGCGCAGGGCGGTCCGGCGCCCATCCGCCGCCGAGCGCCTTGTACAGCGCGATCCAGTACGCGACGCGATCGCGCTGCAGCGTGATGCGCTGGACTTCGGCCGACAGCGCCGAGCGCCGCGCCTCCTCCAGCGTGAGCAGGGTCTCGCGCCCTGCCCGCCAGCTCTTTTCCGTGGCCAGGAAATAGCGGCGGTATTCGTCGTCGGCCGTGGCGGCGTCGGCGGCGCGACGGTCCGTGCTGTCGAGATTGACCAGGGCCTGCTCGACTTCCTTCACCGCATCGCGCACGCCTTGCCGATAATCGGCGAGCGCCACGGCGTAACTCGCATAAGCGCTTTTCACCGCCGCGCGGCGCGAGCCGCCGTTGAAGATCGGAATGGACAACGAGGGCCCGAGCGACCAGCCAGTCGCCGGACGGGTGCTGTTGCTGGCCGACACCGAAATGGAACCGGACAGCGAAAGACTGGGATAAAGATCGGCCTGGGCGACCCCGATATCCGCGCTGGCGGCTGCCACTTGCCGCTCCAGCGAGGCGAGATCGGGGCGCTGGCGCAGCACCTGCGCGGGCACACTCTCTACCGCCAGCATTGCCGGCTGCGGCAGGTGCCCATCGCCCATGACCAACAACGCGCGCAACTGGGCCTCATCGGATCCCGTGAGGTTTACCAGCGATTTGACCAGCAGCTCGCATTGGCCGCGCTGTGAAACAAGGGTGGATCGGGTGTCGGCGGTGCCCGCGCGTGCAAGGGCGCCGTCCGACGGGGACTTGAAACCGGCGCGGACCAGGCTGGCCGTGGCCTGCTCTGTTTGCGTCTCCGACTGCAGTTCGTGCTCGTACGCATCGGCCAATTGCGCGCAGCCGCGGTATTCGACATAGGTATCGGCAACTTCCGCCGCCAGCGAGACCCGCGCATCGTGCCAGTCGCTCACGCGCGCGCCGACGAGCGCGCGGGCGGCCTCGGTAGTGCGGCGCACCTTGCCGAACAAGTCGATCTCCCAGGACGCGTCCAGCTCGCCGCTGCGTGTGCTGCTGGTGGTTTCGCTCCCCGGCAGGGTCTGCTGCTTGCTGCGGGTGATCGAACTGCCGCCCGTCAGGGTCGGCAGGCCGTCAGCCCTGGCGGACACCAGGGTGGCGCGAGCCTTCTCGATATTCGCCCAGGCTTTGGCCAGCGACGGACTGTCGGCCTCGGCCATCGCCACCAGCCTGGCCACCAGCGGATCGTCGAATTGCGCCCACCATGCATCGAGCGAACCCACGGCACCGCCATGCGGAAGCGGCGCGCTCCACGCCACGGGTGCCGCCGGGGCTGGCTCGCGGTAGTTCGGGCCCACCGCACAGCCGGCAAGGGCCAGGCCCAGGCCGGCTGCCCAGGGGGTACGGATAAGGGCGGATTTCTGCATGCGCACGACGGGCCAGGTGAGATGGGCCGCATCGTAGGAGGCGCGATCGTTGGCCGCGGTTCGGCAAGGTTAAACTGGGTAAAAGTCCTGCCGGAGCGCGTGTTTTCCGGGGAATCCGGGCGGATACTGGTGCCATGACCAGGGTTCTTCTCGTCGACGACGACGTCGATCTGACTTCCATGCTCTCGCAATATCTGGTGCGGGAGGGCTTCGATGTAAGCACCGTGCACGACGGCGAGGCCGGGGTGTCCGAAGCGGCATCCAACGATTACGCGCTGGTGGTGATGGACATCATGATGCCGCGGCTATCGGGCATCGATGCGCTGCGCCGCATTCGCGCCAACAGTGCGGTGCCGATCCTGATGCTCACGGCCCGTGGCGACGATATCGACCGCATCGTGGGTCTGGACCTGGGCGCCGACGATTACGTGCCCAAGCCCTGCACGCCGGGCGAGCTGGTGGCGCGCATACGCGCGATCCTCCGGCGCACGAAAACCGGCGAACGGTTCGACGGCTCCGGCAACGCGCGTGCGCTGCAAGCCGGTTACCTCATGCTATGGCCGGGCAATCGCCGCGCGACCTGGCGCGGCGAACCGCTGGAACTCACCGGCACCGAGTTCAGCCTGCTGGAAGTGCTGGCGCGACACTCCGGACAGCTGGTCAGCAAGCAGGAGATTTCCCTGCAGGCGTTCGACCGTCCGCTGGCGCGCTTCGATCGCAGGATCGATGTGCACATCAGCAGCATCCGCCAGAAACTGGGAACGCGTCCGGACGGCCAATCCTGGATTCAGAGCGTGCGTGGGCTGGGCTATCAGCTGCTGGAGGATTGACATGTTCCGATGGGCGCCCGGCCGCTTGTTCTGGAAACTGGTGCTGGCCCATTGGACCAGCATGCTGCTATCGATCGCAGGGATGTCCACTTATCTGCAGATCACTAATCAACGCCTGCCGCCGCCGGAGGAGCTGACGCGGATCGGCGGCGTTCCGGTGGTGCCGGTCGTATCGGGCCTGCTGGCGATCGCCGGCGGTGGACTCATCCTGGCCTGGTATCTGTCGCGCCCCCTGCAGCATCTGCGCTGGGCGTTGCGCGAAGTCGCCAAAGGCCATTTCGAGACGCGCGTACAACCCCTCATGGGCAAGCGCAGCGACGAGATTGTCGACCTGGCGCAGGACTTCGATCGCATGGCCGCGCAGCTGCAGCTGTTGACCGAATCGCGCAAAGTACTGCTGCATGACATTTCGCATGAGCTGCGCTCGCCGTTGACGCGCATCCAGGCGGCGATCGGCCTGCTGCGGCAGGAACCCGGGCAGTCGGAGGCGATGGTCCAGCGCATCGGCCGCGAAAGCGAGCGGCTCGACGAGCTGATCGAAGCACTGCTGGTCCTGCACCGGCTGGAAGCCAGCGAAAGCACACCCTGCGGCGAGCGCGTCGACATCATCGAGTTGCTGCAGTCGATCGCGGAGGATGCCGATTTCGAAGCGCGCAGCGCCTCGAAGACCGTCAGCATCGAGGCGCCCACCCAGTTCGTTGCCGCCGTCCGTGGCGAACTGATCTATCGGGCCTTCGAGAACGTGATCCGCAATGCGGTGAAGTTCAGTCCCGGCGGTTCCACCGTGGAAATCCGCTGCCGGACCTCGGACGACGGCGAAACCTTGGAGACCCTGGTCCGGGACCGCGGCCCGGGCGTACCCGAAGACCTGCTCGAAGCCATCTTCCAGCCCTTCACCCGCCTGCCTGGGCATGACGCCGTCCACGGGTCCGGACTGGGACTGGCCATTGCACGGCGCGCGATGGAAATGCACGGCGGAAGCGTCGTCGCCCGCTTGCGCGATGGAGGCGGGCTGGAGGTGCTGTTGACGCTGCCGGGGCGGCGAGAACCCTAAGGGCGCGCGCTTGATGTCCTGCGTCAGGCCCGCGCCATCGACTTCTCGACCCATCGCATGAATCCATCGAACGCCCGATCGCTCAACCAGCGGCGCAGGAACAGGATCGTCCGCGCGCCGCCGCCGGTGGCGTAGCGCGTGCGGGGACGGGAGGCGCGCAAGGCGCGTGCAATCGTCTTTGCCACCACCTCCGGCGGCGACACGATGGACGACTTGTCACCCGCGGAGAACATGCGCGCATGCATCCGGGCCTGTTCGGCGTAGGCGGTGTCACCCGAGTAGCGCAACATGCCTTCCTGCGCAATGCCGCTCCATTCGGTGCGAATGCCACCCGGCTCCACCACCACGACATCGATCCCAAACGGCGCCAGTTCCATGCGCAGGCAATCGCTCAGCCCTTCCACGGCGAACTTGGTCGCGTGATACCAGCTGCCCATCGGCTCGTGCATCTTGCCGCCGATCGAGGTGATGTTGACGATGGTGCCCGAGCGCTGGGCGCGCATCATGGGCAGGCACAGCTGGATAAGGCGCGCGAGGCCGAAAACGTTCACCTCGAACTGGCGCCGCCCTTCGTCCAGGGGCACGTCTTCCAGCGCGCCGTAGGAGCCATAGCCTGCGTTGTTGACCAGCGCATCCAGGCGGCCTTCGCGCCGGGAAATGGCTTCCACCGCCTGGACGATCGAGGCATCGTCCGTCAGGTCCAGCGACAGCACCTGCGCGCCGGCCTCGGCCAGGCCGCTCATTCGATCCACCCGCCGCGCCGCGGCGTACACCTTGTATCCATCCGCCAGGAGGCGACGCACGGTTGCTTCGCCTATGCCCGATGATGCGCCGGTAACCAGCACGGTTTTGCTCATGGCCTTCACTTGGTGGGTTGCGAAGGATGAGTCTAAACTAGGGCCTTAACCCCCTAGTCAAGAGCCCCGCCATGCTGATTGCCGAATTCTGCCGGCGCGCCGAGCTGACTCGCGATGCCGTGCGCCTGTACGTGAAGCTGGGGCTGATCAGGCCGAGCACAGGGGGAGCAGGCAGCAATCGCTACCAGCACTTTCACGAAAGCGATGTGGACCGCATTGCCTTGATCAAGGTCGGCCAGCAGCTCGGCTTTACGCTGAAGCAGATTGTCACCTTGAACCGCGAATACGAGACCGGTGGCATCGACCGGCCGCGCCGGCTGGCCGTGATGCAAGCGCAGCTAGCGCAAGTCGAGGAGAAGGCAGCGCAACTGGGCAAGCTGCAGAGCTATCTGCGAGCGAAAGTTGCGTGGATCGAAGCGGGCGAACTCGGCGATGAGCCTTCGTTCTGCGGCCTTGAAGCGGTGACGCAGATGCTCGGCAAGGGCAAACAAGCGGTCTGAGGGCGAACGGAATTAGCAAAGTCTTCCGCGGGCATCACACGCTGGGGCCCCGACAGCTCTGTAGGTTGGGGTGAGCCATCGGCGAACCCCAACGTCACCGTACCTATGCGGCTGGCCTGTTGGGGTTCGCCGATGGCTCACCCCAACCTACGCCGCTACGCCATTCAAAGCTGCGCACCTTGGTCGCCAGCGGTCCGCCCCTCCGCCTCCATCTCCTCCAGCACGGCGATGGCGCCGTTGATGCGCAGCATGAGGTTCCCCAGCTCATGCTTGCGCGCTTCGAGCGCGCTCAGCTGCGCCTGGACCGCCTCCTTCTCCTGGCGGAGTGCGGCGATACGTTGGGCGATGCGCGACGCCTGGGGATTATCCTCTTGGATAGCCATGATCAAATCCTTGACTGAGATGCAACGCTGCAGATGCAGAGATGGACGAGGTTGCTGGGACCTTGGGGCTTTCTGGTAGATCTGAAGCCGCGCGCCCCTACAGCGCAGTGGGATTCGCTGCCAGCGAATCCTCTAGACGTTGCTTTTTTCTGCCCGGACGGTGATGTGCGACAAGCGCTCCAAGTACCTCCGGCATCACAGCTTTTACGAGATCTACGGAAAACTCAATGAGGCGGTCGGTTCGCCAGCCATAGCTCTGCAAAAGTGACTCCGCCAGAGATGGCACAACTTTGGCCAGCAACTCTCGCCTGTCCGACACGGCCCCGGCGAGTGAAAACAAGGCATCTGCTCGCCGTAACGTGTGGGCTTCTTGATTAGCCAGTTCAACCATGCGCCTCAGATGCCTTGATATAGCATCGGCATCGATAGACGCCATCACCCGTAGTGGCCAACTCGCCACCGTGACGATCCTATTGATCTCGGCCTGCTCTTCCGCGGCCCTCACCGCCTCATTCAACACGGCCATGCGCTGCGCTGCCGTTCCCCAATATTCCGCAACGGTTGAGAGAGATTGGCATCTGTACCACGGGTGGCGAATGGCTCGTGCAACTTTGAGAGCTTTGTTTGCATCGGTCATCACCAGCGCTTGCACGCGCGAGCGACCAGCGACATCGTCCATAGTGATTGATCTGTCGACCATGTATTCCATCCTGGACATCGAAATCGAATCTGACGAGATCAACCTCGCCGTTACAAGCATGGGCTGGCCGATCAGATCATTGCGTCGCAACGACGCGAGATTGGCGAGATGAAGGCGTTGATCGAGGATATCGACAAGAAGGGCAGATGACGTGCACTGAGCCCTTCTGCGGTGTGTCGAAAGGAAGACATTGGCGCAGCATTATTTGAGGTGGCCTGCCCGACCAAGCCACCGACCTCAATCAAAGACGCGAACCATCGACCGCGTGATCGGCAGGTCGACGAGCTTTCATCCCCGCGGGCGGCGGAAATCCCGGCACTTTGAATGTCGGCGCAGGCAAAGTGACTTCCGACGGCAAGCCCTTCAGATCACCCGTCCGGAGAAACCCATACACCGCTTCCTTGGCCGTAGGCTCGTTGCGCAGTTGGTAGAACGCCGTCATGGCCACCCCGGTGCACCACGATACCGTGGCCATGCGGGAAGTACGCCAGCTGCGTCAGCATGTTTTCGATGGGCGTGGAGGTGTCCCAATCGCCATGCACCAGCAGCACGGGAATGTCGCTGCGCGCGAACGCGCGGAATGCATCGCCCATGTCCGGCGTGGGCCAGTCCTTCGCCGAGGCCATGTAGCTGGCGAAGCCATAGGTGCCCAGCATGGCGACACCGGCATCGTTGCGCAGCAGGTATTCGCGCTGGGGCGTTGCGCCCAGGCTGGTATCGATCAGCGG